>Ga0134097_1001527_pt1 | contig 16636 bp, 14 predicted proteins | sample 8_3taG_FD_94450 | JGI IMG/M metagenome (GOLD analysis project Ga0134097, IMG submission 94450) | Switchgrass degrading microbial communities from high solid loading bioreactors in New Hampshire, USA - 8_30_10_142_A2 metaG | ecosystem: Engineered > Bioreactor > Semi-continuous > Anaerobic >... | reverse complement strand
TCTTGTAGTATCATTATACATGGAAGTCATCCTTTCTGTGTTATAGTGTTTTTTTTCCAAATTTTATTTTAACACAGGATGACTTCCTTTTCTATTTACACAAAATATTTTACACTATCATTTACAAAATCAAGCTTGCTTTTTTTATAGAGTCAGATTAGTCAGAATCAAACTTAAAAGAGATTTGATTGGACTTAGATTGATTAGATTTAATTGTCCTTTTGATTTCTGCTTTTAAACTAATTGCGTTCATACCATTACGCCAATGGATTTCTTCATCACCTTGTAACTCACCAAATAGTAATGTAGAATGAGGATTATGACTCTTAATATTCTTTTTAACCACACTATAGCTAGTATTAGCGTAACAATAAGCACAAAAATGTTGACAAGTATTATTAGCGCCAATATCAATGCTTTCTACACAACCACATTCTCTTCTTTGACCCTTATCTTTATTTAATGTGAAGGATAAATCATCAATCATTTTTCCAATTAGTTCATCATCAATACATTTACTATGTTTTATCCCGTAACTTGATAAATCAAACTTTTCTGAACAGGTATAGATTGATAAATTATATTTACAAGCAATTTCAGAAAACTTCTTACCAAGATAATTCATTTCTTCTTCAGTTATGGGTCTTATATTTAAATCTTTAGTGTTTCTTAATGTTTTTTGGTATAAATCAATAAAACTAATCACAACCCGCTCTGTGTAATCATGTAGTTTTAATGTTAATTTCTCAAAGTATTCAAGATGATAATCTATCGTATATTTATCATTAAGTAATATTGGATCGTATCGCCACACTACTTTTTCTTTACCGATTCTTTTAGATAATTCTTGAAAAACGTTAATAAGATATTTTGCTTTAACTGGTACTTGTTTTTCAAGATCATTTCCATAAGGATTAAGAGTAAATTGGAAATAATACATATATCCTAACTGATCCATATAATCCAAATACTTCATAAATGGATAGGGATTCTTAGTCCAAAACACAAAACAAATAACGTCCTCAGGTTTTAAACTTACCCTACTTACATATTTTCGATTAAATGGATTAACAGCATCAACATACCCTCTTTTGATCCCATTAATAAACCATTCGGAATAAAAAGCAGGAATGTCCGTTCTTCTAGAAACTGAAATGATTTTCTTAGTCATAATCATTACCTATAATATATTAAGATTAATGATTATTTAATTTTATAATACTCTACATACCAATCAGTAAACTTTTGAAGTCCCTCTTCAATTGATGTTTTTGGTCTAAAACCTACTTTTTGTTCTAACTTAACCGTAGAAGCATAGGTTGCTGGGACATCCCCTGGTTTCATTGGTTCAAAGATTTTTTTAAACTCAACTGTCTTATTTAAAGACTTGCTTAAGCACTTTTCTAAAGTTTCAATGAATGTCATAAGTTTTTCGGGTTTATTATTACCAATATTGAAGACATTATGGTGAGGTATTACATCAACTGGAGGTTGATGTAATAATCTCATAATACCTTCAATAATGTCATCAATATAAGTAAAATCACGGTATAAATCATTTTCGAAATCGCCATTATTAAAGATTCTAATGGGTTCACCCTTAAAATACTTATCAGTGAAACTAAAATAAGCCATGTCCGGTCTACCCAAAGGACCATATACTGTAAAAAAACGTAATCCAGTTGCAGGTATTTTATATAGATGGCTATAGGTATGAGCCATTAATTCATTACTTTTTTTAGTAGCTGCATATAAAGATACAGGGTTGTCCACAAAATCTGTTTCTTCAAAAGGTACCTTTTTATTTGCACCATATACTGAGCTAGATGAAGCATAGATTAGATGTTCAACAGGATTATATCTACATGCTTCAAGAATGTTAAAGAATCCGATTATATTACTACTTATATAGACGTCTGGATTATCAATAGAATATCTGACTCCCGCTTGTGCAGCTAAGTTTACAACAACATTAGGTTTATATTCATCAAACAATTCAAATACTTTATCTTTTTCAGCTATATCACATTTAATAAATGTAAAGTTACTATACGGTTTTAATAAATCTAATCTAGCATATTTTAAATTGACATCATAGTAGTCATTAATGTTATCAATTCCTACTATTTTACATCCTTCATCTAATAGTCTTTTTGATAAATAGTAACCAATAAAACCTGCAGCACCTGTAACTAGGTAAATCTTATTTTGATCTAGTTTGTAATCCATATAGATTCTCCTTTATATATTAGAGTTAATTTACTAATATTTAAAAATAAAGGTGTGTCAATACACACCTATTTTATCATACAAGCACAAAATAAATATACTATATTTACAAAAATTTAATTAATCACGATAAAAAATATCCCTTGTATATACTTTATCCTTATATGGTTCTAGCTCCTTTGCCATCCGATTAGCAACTATTACATCTGATAACTTTACAAACTCTTCAAAATCTCTAATCACTCGAGAATTAAAGAATAACTCTTCTTTTAACGCGGGTTCAAATACCACTACTTCAATACCTTTACCCTTAATACGTTTCATAACTCCTTGTACTGCAGATTGCCTGAAGTTATCAGAATCAGTTTTCATAGTTAAGCGATAAATACCAACCACTTTTGGTTTACGCTTAATAATCATTTCAGCAATATGGTCTTTTCTTGTCCGATTTGCTTCTACAATAGCACCAATAATATTTTGTGGTACATCACTGTAATTGGCTAATAATTGCTTAGTATCCTTTGGTAAGCAATATCCACCATAGCCAAAGGATGGATTATTATAGTGATTGCCGATGCGAGGATCTAAACAAACACCTTCAATGATTTGTTTAGTATCAAGCCCTCTAATCTCAGCATAAGAGTCAAGTTCATTGAAGAAAGCAACACGTAAAGCTAAGTAAGAGTTAGCAAATAATTTAATAGCTTCAGCTTCTGTAGGATTAGTGAATAATACTGGGGCATCTTTTTTAATCGCACCTTGAACTAAAAGATCAGCAAACACTTTTGCGCGTTCTGATTGTTCACCAACAACGATTCTTGAGGGATATAAACAATCATATAAAGCCTTACCTTCCCTTAAAAACTCAGGTGAAAATATAATATTGTTAGTATTAAACGTCTTTTTTACTTTTTCAGTATATCCAACAGGTACTGTTGATTTAATAATCATAACCGCATTAGGATTAATACTTAATACATCCTTTATAACAGCTTCGACACTACTTGTATCAAAGTAATTTTTCTCAGGATCATAATCTGTTGGTGTTGCGATGATTACAAACTCAGCATCTCTATAAGCAAAGTGCTTGTCCGTTGTAGCGACTAAATTAAGATCTTTTGTAGCAAGATATTCTTCGATTTCCTTGTCTATAATAGGTGATTCTTTTCTATTTATCATTTCGACTTTTTCTGGGACTATATCTAATATTGTAACCTTATTATTTTGCGCAAGCAAAATAGCATTAGATAGGCCGACATAACCTGCACCTGAAACTGTTATTTTCATTTTCATTCTCCTTCAATTTAATTATTTAAGTGATTATGATTTAGGAGTTGCGTATATATGATTTGTAAAAATGGGTAAATTCAGAAATATCTTTCCTAACTCTTTTAAATGTAATTAATATAATTAAATATATAACAATACATATTAATATTGAAATAATATCAAATATTAAGTTTTGAGAAATAAGTTTTAATAAAAAACCTACAAATCCCATAAATAGAGAACTTACGAATGATGGGATTATATTATAAACCATTTTACTTACAGGATATTTAACCAACCATTTCATAATTATCAAATGTATAATAACAAATAATACCTTAGATATTGCTCTATAATAGATAAACATAATAAAACCCTTTTTAATCCCTAAAATACATATAGGAACTAGATTTAAAATATTTAAAATCTGTGCTATTATGGAAATTCTAGGTTTACCTATAACCCGATATACTTCACTACAGAAATATCCTATTACCATATATAATATATTTGATAATGCCCATATACCAATTACTTCACTAGCATCTAACCATCTGTTACCAAGTAATATTTTTGTGGCTAAATCTTTATATATATAAATTCCTAAACCGAGAGGAAATATTAAGTATGATACTGCTCTTTGAAACTTCAATAATACATTATTAAATTCATATTCATTATTTTGTAAACGGGCCAATGTTGAAAACATTACTGGTATAACTGTTGAAGTAATTATTACCATTATAGCATTCACTAATGCTGTAGATGTTTTATACAAGCCAGTATAATATTCGTCTAGCAAATTACTTATTATAAAAACATCAATCCACCCGCTTAACCAAATGGTAATTGATTCAATAAGAATCCAAAAACTATAGGAAAACATAGATATTAATACTATAAAATCATAATGTAATCTTGGTTTCCAACTAGATAAAAACGTTAATAGAATAGCAGTTACTAATTGAGAAACTATATTACCTATTATAATGGACCAATAACCATAATCTAATATAGCTAAAGGTATAGTTATTATTAATGGTATTAAAGATGTTATAGTTCGTATATAAAATAATTTCTTAAACCAAAAATTACGTTTATATAAGGCCATTTGAATGCTTGAAAAAGAAGTAATTGGTAATTGGATCGATGCTATAGATATAACAATCCCCATCCCTTTATTACCAACCATTGAAGCAATACTATTACAATTTAAAACAATTAATATATATATAATAATTGACATGGCCAGATTTGTCCAAAAAGCAACATTAATTGATTCATACTTTTCTTCATCATTATTAAATTCATGTTGGATTAAGTACTTTTGAAATCCTGAATCTGACAACATTTCTACGAAACTTATAATCATATTTATTGTAGCTACAACGCCAAATGCTTCTGGAGTTAATAATCTTGCCAAAATCATGTTTGTTATTGGACTGATTATTCTTACAATGATTTCTGTTATCGCAGACCATTTAGTAGAATCTACAGCTTTAATACTAATATCATTAAATCTATTCACAGTTTTAACTCCTTAACACATTATAGCATAATATGTTGATAAAACGATGCTATTTATAATTCATTATATATATAATCAACTACTCTATTATTATAGTCAAGTTTTAATCTTTATGTTCTTGAAATAAATTAACATCATAATGACTTAGCTGCAACCCTTTTAAGTCTTATTCGTGTAAAATTACCAAAACTATAAAATATCGCAAAAGGAATTACTATAAATGATATGTTGTTTAGCAATATTGTAATGTTTAGTATCATCCCTTGTGCAAGATAACTAGCAAGATAAACAGATAGGAATTGAAATTCTAATTTATTTCCTTTTTGATATAGTTCATCACATTTAATCCCTAACCATACGGATATTAGAGATAACAAAGGTGAAAATGCAAAACCGAATAATATATATCCTTGTCCAATCATAGGTAAAATTTGATCATGCCTAAATCCTGTTAACCCCAATGATATACGTTTATGAAATATATCTTCTACCATGACAAAATCAATAGTTTTTACTAACTGACCAACTCCAAGTAGAGGTCTAAGCAACCCAAAGATGTAAGTTTTTAAATCAATACTATTTCCAAAATACATCTTGGCTTCAATAGCCATAGAAACATTGTATTGCCCTAAAAAGTATGGTTGTACTCGGGATATATCAAAGAAACTTGTTATGAAATCGGCACCTGAATTTGTAAATTTTCTAAAAAAGGTAGTAATATATATAAGAATTAAGCCTAATAGAGATAAAGCTATGATAGTCAATTTTTTATATTTTGGGAATAGTTTAAACATAATTAGAAGCATAGCTAATGTATCAGCAAGTATTTTTTTTCTATTTGTGCCAATTCTAATTCCTATGATTAAAACACTAATAGATATAATAATAAAATATGATACAAATTTATTTTTCATAAAATTAAAATATTTATTTTTATAAAGTAATATCACTATTGCAAAAAATAAAAAATATTTAGAAATATTAAAGCATTCTCTTATAAATAGCATTAAATATGATCCAATCTCATCATTTTGTGCTGGATTTAAAATCCAAAAAAAACTAATACCTTTTCTAGCTATTGGGAAAATTATAATTAATATAAGGGTTATGAAAAAAATACTAAGGTATATTAAAACGTTTGAGTCTATATTAAAGTCATTTTTGCTTTCAAATCCATATTTTTTTTCAAGATGTTTTCTAGATAAATATCTAATAAATATGGAATCAGCAATTAATTCCCAACACATTAAATACCCTGCTAAAATCATACTGTTTTGTGCTGGGTAGACTCCAGAAACACCATCATAATAGCTACTATTAATTAATAATATTGACATAAAAACATATCGTACGAATGCAACAATTGTAAAAATTATTAAAAATGGCGTTTTATACTCACTTATACAATCATATAAAAAGGTAAAAAAGCAGAGAATAAATACCAATGGTAAAGCGATTGTAATATAATATTCTTTACTTAAATTAAGATAATCAATATTTAATATATATACAAAATAAATTATCATTAATATAATAAAGAGTGTGTACTTTATAATTAATCTGAATGGAAGCAAACCTGTTGGCTGCATGAATATCACCTAAATAATCAACTATTACTATTTACAACAAACATATGGAAAAAATCTTCTCTAATCTTATTTAAGAAATCCTTTTTATACTTTAAGGCTTCATTATAATTTCTTAAAGATTGCTTAATCATATTCTCTTTATTAAATGTAAGCAATATATTACATATCTCATTAATATTCTTTCTAGTATTGCTAAATATAAAATCAGGTTCTAATAATTCTGGTATACCACCAGTATTAGCTCCAAAAGCTGGTAACCCTCTACTCATTGCTTCAATTAATGCTCTTGGTAATCCCTCTTGTCTACTAGGTTGAACATATATATCTATAGAGTCTAACCAATCAAAAACTTTATCATGTGGTAATGAACCGAGAAATTTGACCTGTTCTTCCACATCATACTTCTTTGCTAATGATTTCAAATATGATTGATCCCCACTACCGACAAGTTGATATTCGAAATGTTTAATGCCCTGTTTTTTAAGTTTTCCTAAGGCTTTAATAATGTATTGTTGTCCTTTATATCGTACACTAACCGAAGCAGCAGTACCGATTATAATTTTATTGTCAATATCCAAGTTTAATATTTTATCTATTCTAGATTTTAGTACTTTTTCATCTACATCTTTTAACGCCACGTCAGAACAATTAATATTCATACCTTTAGTAGGATATCTTCTTTGCAAGAACTTATTTGTTACATATAAAACATATTTACCATTATAGACTCTTTTTTTAGTGGCAAAATACATATAGGGTGCAATCAATTTACCTTTTAAACTATAATTCCATAGAGCATCCCAAGGACAAGCAACAACTTCTATTAAATATGGTTTATCTAACTTTTTTGCAACATCAACTGCTAATAAACCAATAAAGCTAGGTAATCTAATAACTATATAATCAGACTTTATAATTTCATTCTTAATTATCTTTTTAATCTTTCGTTTATTTAATATACCTTTTATATTTGATAAATTTGGACATTCTATAATATCTAGTGTTGATAAAGTTATTCTCGAATACTTTTGCATCACATGCTCTTTATCTACATTTTTAACTCTTATTAGTACACCTATTTTATCAGCTATAATGTGATATCTTTTAAACATTTCATCATTATGAGCTCTACCGTAATAATTATTATATTCATCTTTTAATATTGGGCCATCATGACAAAAAAGCACTTTCATTATCTCATTCCTTTCTTAACATATATTATTCATTCTCATAAGATTTATCCTTATTTGTTTAATACTTAGTTAATCTAAATTTACTTCCAAGTACAAAATCAAAATCATCAGGTTCAAACTCTACATAACCACTTCCATGAAAAAAAGTTAATTCGCCAAAATATATATTACCATTTATGTTATATAAATCTACTCTTACATGAGGAAAATCTTCTGATAAAATTTCTGCAATTTCTACCATTTTTTCATAATTAAAAGGTTTACGAATAGTATTATCTGTGTCTCTTAATCCTTTTCTTCTATACTTTAAATGTTCAAAGTCACGAGATTATATGCCAAAACGCATGTTTTCACCCAAATAACGTTCTGAATTAACAAATACACAAAATACTTTACCATCAAAGCACATAAATTTATAATCAATCAAATCATTGTTTTCATCTGTTTCTAAATATTTTTCGCAAATAATCCTTGGCTTAACATTATAATATGGCCACTCTCTTCCAGCTTTTACTGTTCTGCTATTTATCCAATTATCTAGTAACTTCCTTGTTTTGTTAAAATCTAAATTAGATTTATCTTCACATATAATATTTGTATGACTCCCATTTGTTGCTTTTAAAACGAACTTATCTGGTAATTTCTCAAAATCAATATCATCTACTCTTTCATAAACTCCATATAATGGTATTAAAATGTGACCTAATCCTTTTGAAGAAACATATTCTCTAACACTATACTTATCAACACATACTGTCATCAATGGATTTCGATAATATAATTTGTACCATTGCAATTTTTCAGTAAACCTTAATGGACTTTTTAGATTAAGTTTTCTTTTAGTTTTTATATAATATTGCAATTTAATCATAAGTTTATCTGGAATAAACTCTGTAAATTTCAATATTTTTAATCTAATATCTCGTGAAGGAATTATTTTTTTATAATTCATTAAAATCACCTAAGTACTTCTTTTATATTTTCTAAGTAAGTTTCTACAATTATTTTTCTATCAAATTCATTTTCAACTTTCTTTCTGCCTTCTATTCCCATTTGCTTCTTTTCAGGATAACTCAATTTTAAAAACTTCTCAATTTTAATAATCAAATCATTAACATTACGAGGTTCAATTAAATAACCGTTCACATTATCATTTACTACTTCTCTACACCCACTACGATTTGTGGTAATAATTGCCCTACCACATGCTGCACTTTCCAATAAAACATTTGACATTCCTTCTGGATAATATGTTGGGTGAATAATACAATGTGCTTTTCTGTAAAACTCCAACACATCTCTTTGAAAACCATGATATTTAATAATGCCTTTTTTTTCTAATTCAACTAATTTATCTTGATATTCTTCTTCACAAAATCCAACAATGTGAAAGATTGTATTAGGATACTTAGATTTAATATATTTAGCTGCTTCTAAATACTCTTCTATCCCTTTTTCCTTCATAATTCTCGATACGTACAGAAAGTTTATATAGTTATCTTTTGGATAGTTATCGGTTTTATATTGCTCTATATTAACACCAGAGCCAGGAATAAGTTTATATTTACACCTAATTAGTTTCTTTTTATTCACAAATTCTTCTTGATTCTCTATATTTTGAAAAAAAACACAATACGCTTTTTTTAATGCAATTTTATACAACCATAATGTAATTCTTTGGATTAATCCGCCATTTTCCACAGCAGACCCTAGTCCTGTAACATTAACAATGTATGGTATTTTATACATTCTACAAACAATACCACCATAGATGTTAGGCTTAATTGTATATGTTAAAACAATATTTGGTTTGACTTGCTTTATAATCTTAATATAATTAAGTATAAGCTTTAAATCAGTAAACGGATTTGCTCCTCTTCTACTTATAGGTGTATTGATAAACTCACATCCTAATTCCAACAAATTAGGTATAAAACCACCGTCAGGAAGAGAAATGTATACTTTATATTCTTTAGTTAATTCCTCGATTAATTCTTTTCTAAACTTGTATAACCCAATATCATTATTTGCTAATATCAATATTCTTTTCATTATCATATAATCTCCTTACAGGAACACCTACATATTTTCCTACCTCATTAATATTATCAATCACAACTCCACCTGCTCCAATTATACAATCGCAGGAAATCGATATGTTATTTATAACTTTAGATCCAATTCCTAACCAAGTACAATTACCAATAATAACATTCCCAGCTAGATTAACTCCAGGAGATATATGTACATAATCTCCAATAATATTATCATGATCTATTGTAGATGCAGTATTAAGAATACATCCTTTTCCAATTTTAGAATCACTATTAATTACAACATTAGCCATAACAACACTGCCCATATCAATAGTGACATTACTAGCTATTACTGCACAAGGATGAACTAATGTTGGTATTGATGCATTATGTTCAGTGAGCAACTCTATAATGCTTTTTCTAGTGTAATTGTTACCTATTGCTACAAATATATCATGACTGTCAATAAATTTTGTAAAATCTTTTGTTTTACCAATAACTTTAATGCTTAATACTTCTTTTATATTTTCATTATCATCCAGAAAAGTTATCGTCTTCCATTTTCGCATTTTTAATGCAATATCAGCACATACCTTGCCGTGCCCACCAGCACCAATTATCAATAGTTTTTCTTTCACTCTTAGTCACTTCCCGTGAATCTTTCCATAGTAACTGAGTTTTCAGAACTTATACCCTCACGTTTTAATACTTTTATTACTGTCAAAAATAATATTTTTATATCTTTCAGAAATGTTAAATTATCAACATATTGAATATCAATTTTAAACTTTTCTTCCCAACTTATCGCATTTCTACCATTAATCTGCGCTAATCCCGTTAATCCAGGTCGTACTTCATGACGACGTCTTTGTACTTGATTATATAATTGTAAATATTCTACTAATAAGGGTCTCGGTCCAACAAAACTCATATCACCCTTCAAAATATTAAATAATTCTGGTAACTCATCTAGACTTGTACTTCTTAAAAATTTACCAAACTTCGTTAATCTTTCACTATCAGGAAGTAAATTACCATTTTCATCTCGTTTATCCGTCATAGTACGAAACTTGTATAATGTAAAAATCTTTTCATTTAGACCTGGTCGTTTTTGCTTAAATAGAATAGGTTTTCCTAATTTAACTCTAACTAAAATTGCCACAATAAGTAAAACAGGACTTAGTACTATTAATCCAATCAATGCTAAAACAAAGTCAAATAGTCTTTTAAAGAATCTTTCATAGATTCCTTTTTTTCTTTTACCAACTATTACTTCCATTACTTCCACAATCCTTTAATTATCGAGCATACTCTATAAAGGTCATCATCTGTCATTTTAGTATCACTAGGTAAACATACGCCATTTTCAAAGATTTGCCCTGATACATTTGAACCAATAAAATCGTATTTTTCGTAATAGGGTTGCAAATGCATAGGTTTCCAAATCGGTCTCGATTCTATATTTTCTTCTTCTAGTCTAAGAATAATATCAAGTGGCTTTACTCTACCTGATACAGTAATACACGTTAACCAATAATTAGGTTCATTCCAATCATTGATTGGCATAAAGTTAACTCCATCTAATTGCCCTAATTCTCTTTTATAGAATTCAAAAATATACTTTTTCTTTTGAATTCTTTGATCTAAAACCTTTAATTGTCCTCTTCCAATACCAGCCACAATATTACTCATACGATAGTTATAACCCAACTCACTATGTTGATAATGTCTAGCTTTATCGCGAGCTTGGGTTGACCAGAAACGAACCTTTTCGATTCTTTCTCCATTATTAGATACCAACATCCCTCCGCCAGATGTTGTAATAATCTTGTTACCATTAAATGAAAACACCCCATAATCTCCAATAGTGCCTGTATACTTACCTTTATATGTGGTTCCTAAACTTTCTGCAGCATCTTCAATTAAAGTCACATTATGTTTCTTACATAGTTCAACGATTCTATCCATATCAGCTGCCAACCCATACAAGTGAACAACAATTACTGCTTTTACATTAGGATATTTTTTAAATGCTTTTTCTAAATCATCAGGATTCATATTCCAAGTTTCATAATCACTATCAATGAAAACTGGTATCGCATTTTGATATATTATTGGATTACAAGTACCAGCAAAGGTTAAACTTTGACAAAATACGATGTCCCCTGTTTCCACACCTGCAGCTTTTAATGCCATATGTATAGCTGCTGTACCTGATATCAAAGCAGCAGCATGCTTAACGCCTATTTTGGCAGCTAACTCATTTTCAAACCCGGTTACATTAGCCCCCAAAGGTGCTATCCAGTTCGTATCAAATGCTTCTTTTATATATTGCATTTCATATCCTTCATCACTCATATGTGGTGAAGATAAGTAGATTTTCTTACTCATTGAGTATGCTTCCTTCCAACTACTGTAATCTAGTTACAAGATTCTTTACGATATGAACATACATACTTACTAAATACATCTTGTATTACTATATCATCGTTATCAATCAATTGCTTCATTTCATGTAGTTCTTCTTCTATTTGCTTTATATCGATACCATTAACATGACTTACAAAGATTTTATCGTTTCTTGTACCGATTAATCCTTCTTCTTTTACGAGCAGTTCTTCATAGAGTTTTTCACCTGGCCGTAATCCAGTAAACTCAATTTTTATATCTGTATATGGTTCATATCCGCTTAAGCGAATTAGTTTTTCTGCCAGCTCTAAGATTCTGACTGGTTCACCCATGTCTAACACAAAGATTTCCCCACCATTCGCAAAAGCACCTGCTTGTAATACTAGTTGCACTGCTTCAGGAATGGTCATGAAATATCTAATAATATCCTTATGTGTTACCGTTACAGGGCCACCTTCTTGAATTTGCTTCTTAAAGAGAGGAATTACTGAACCATTACTACCTAAGACATTACCAAATCTAACTGCTGCATATTGAGTATTACTTACTTTATTAAAGGCTTGAATAATCATCTCTGCGAATCGCTTAGTAGCCCCCATAATATTAGTGGGATTTACGGCTTTATCACTAGAAATTAACACAAACTTCTTAACTTTATATTCATGAGCTTTCTTAGCGGTATTATATGTCCCAAAGATATTATTCTTAATTGCTTCTTTCGGACTTACTTCCATTAGAGGTACATGCTTATGTGCTGCTGCATGGAAAACGATAGTTGGCTTATGTTTACTAAATACTTCATCTAATCGCTTCTCATCTTGAACCGAACCAATTAAGACTATGAGTTCAGTTGTCTTGTTATTTTTCAACTGATGCATCAACAGTTCATTTTGAATCTCATAAGCATTGTTCTCATAGATATCAAATATGATTAGTTTTGCTGGCTCATATTTAACGATTTGGCGACACAACTCAGACCCAATTGAACCGCCACCACCAGTAACTAAGACAACTTCACCTTTAATAAAATCATAGATACCAGCATCATCTATCTTTACTTCGTCTCTCCCAAGTAAGTCTTCAATTTGCACATCTCTGATTTTCTTCACATCAAAGGTGCGGTCCATGATTTCATAGAAGGGTGGAAGAATCTTTGTCTTTTTATTAACAACATCACATTTCTTTAAAATTCGTTGGATTTGCATCTTGGTAGCACTCGGCATCGCTAGAATAATTTCTTCAACGCGATACTTATTAACTACCTCTGGTAAATCATCAGTAGTTCCTACTACTTTTATGCCATGAATGACTTTACCTTTTTTATTTACATCATCATCAACGAAACATACTACCTTATTCTTCATCTTAGGATTTGACTTAATCTCTTTTACTAACATCGTGCCTGCATTACCAGCACCGATAATTAAAGTTCTTACGGTTTGATTATGTTGCCAATAATGATGTACTACTCTTAAAGTTCTAAAACTAAATCTAAATCCAATTAACCCCAAAAAGATTATAATATTAGCGATAATAATGACATTCGTTGGCAGCTTTACATGGAATAATGCATTAACTAAAGATATTAACCCAAAAGATATAAACACTGATAAAAAAACGTTAAGCGCTTCTTCTACCGATGCATAGCGCCATAAACTCTTATATAAACTAAAAATCACAAACGAAAAAACATATATTGGGATAATCCAATATAGGTTTTCTAATATGCGTATGATGCTTTCATCATGCACATGAAAGTTTGTGATTAGTAACATAGCGATATAATATGCACTTAATATAATCAATATATCCACGACAAACAACAAAAGTAATCGAGGATTTAACCACTTCATAATTACCTCTCCCTGAATAATACTTAAACACCTCGACAAATATATTAAACAAAACACCCTAAAATAAAGTAAAATGACTAACCCATTAAGCACTTAAATTATGCGCTTTACCCCTAAATAAATAGAAAAATATTATTAAATATATAATACCTTACTTTGCGTATTTTTTCACTATATAATTGAAAATTGTTGAAAAATGTTAACTAGTGGAAATTATATCTGACATAGCCTAACTTTATTTAATATTATAGCACAACATGTGAAAAAATCAACTTTAAATTTTATGATAGATTTGATTGGTAAAATCTACCAATAAGTTAAAAGATATGAATTTGTTCGCTATAAAAGCAAAATATTTTTTTTATGAGAAATGTATATCATCCATCTTACATGTATTACATATTTTCGATGATAACTAATAATCAAACTCCCATTAAACCGAAAGAACTAGCCTATAAACTTTATAATTGGTTATATGTTCATGTACTAAGTGGTTTATTAAAAAAGACGTGGTTTCCCTCGTCTTTTTACTTACTTTGAAAATATACTCTTCGTCTTCTTGAATATTTTTTTCTAAAGATCAAGAAAGGAAACAAATTAGTAATACTTGAGACAAAGACCGCAACGACAGAACCTACAATGATCGGATTTTCTAATAAATTATTAGGCTCTGTACTATAAACATAAACCGTAATGGTCTTAGAAGCAGAATTATTATGCTTGTCCTTCGCATTAATTGTAATGAAATAAGCTCCCACTTTGGTAGCATCTAGTCCATCCATATTGATGGTGAAACTCACATCTTTATCATAATTATCAGTAACCTTAATTTGATCAGCAATGTTTAATGTGCCATTTTTCTTTAAGTAGATACTATCTGGTGCTTCGATAACAGGGGGTACATTATCAGTCACGTGCACTGTCACATGTTTTTGAATAATATTACCATTAGGATCACTAGCCTCAAAGACAACATTATAATAGCCTTCTTTAGTATAATCGATAGTACCATAAACCCTAATGCGGTCCGTTACATCACCACATACTTCATCATAAGCCCTAATGCCTTTTAGTAAATCTGTAGTGTTAATCGTCACAGTTATAACTTCAGGTAGATTAATAAAATATGGTGGTGTTATGTCGTTCACAATATTGACATTTACTGTTTTAACATCGAAATTACCATCGGTATCGAAGACGATGAAAATCACTTGATAAGTTCCTAACTTATTATAATCAACATTACTATCATCATATTGGACAAACTCCGTAATATCCGTTGAACCATCATATGCTTTGACAACACTTTTATAATATACATGGGGATTTACCGTACCAATTTGGAGATAAATGTTTTCGACTGCGACTTCAATCCTAGGTTTAGAAGGATCTTCTTTGGGTGGTTTTACATATACGTAAGTCTTGGCAGTGGTATAATTACCAGAATTATCACTCACAAAATAACTAATTGGATATAAACCAGTCTTGGTTAAGTCCACCCCCTGATGAAAGACTTTGATATCTAAAATACTACCTTTATCATTGTCCGTCGCACTAACGCCTTGAAGAAAATCAATAGGTGCTGTTTGGTTTTGGGTTACCTCAATTGTTTTTACACCATGTAGTACTGGCTTAGTGGTGTCAACGATAGTAATAGGCAATCTCGCTATTTCAAATCGTTGTTCATTACCTAAACTATCTACATACATAAAGTAATAGATTACCTCATATTTTCCAACACGATCGAAATCTACATTCAATAAATCCACTAATAATGTTTCTTTCACTAAAGTGCCATCATGATTATAAATCGCTAACCCATGTACAAATACATCTTCGCTAGGATATGTACCTGCTTCAAACTGATTAGGTATATTTTCTAAACCTTCGATTTCGAAGGGTTCTTCAGCTTGAACTTGTATAACCCCACTTAAACCAAGGAAGCTTATCATTACTACAAAAATTAATGCTTTAATGATTTTCTTCATGTATTTACCTCCTAGCTTCCATCATGTTAAAAACAAAAAGTAACATAAAATAATAATTATACATATGATGCTTGATATGATGAAATTAAGTAAGAAAGGGACATGAAGAGGAATATCTTCTATAATCATTCTTTCATCAAAATCTATATGAGGTTCTTCATGCACTTTCTCTTCTTTAAACTTTATAGGTGGTAATTCTACTTCTTTCTTTACTTCTACTTCTGGTTCTAAAGTTACTTCTTCATGTACTACTTCTTCAGCAATTATTACTGGTTCAGGTTCTGCGACTTCAACCTTAGTTTCTGGTTTATCTTTTAATTTTTCTGTCTCACGTTTTCTAAACACAATGTTAAAGAATTCCTCATCACTTACTTTTATACTCATCTTATCCCCACTATCTTGATATTTTTTAATTATCGCTTCAAACGATAATTCATCCGTACCACTTCGTTTTTCTTCTTCTATATTTTCTTTAATTGGTTCTTCTTTAACTTCTTCAATAACTTCTATTTTTTCTATTTCTTTTACTTCTTCTACTTCTT
>Ga0134097_1001509_pt1 | contig 16828 bp, 9 predicted proteins | sample 8_3taG_FD_94450 | JGI IMG/M metagenome (GOLD analysis project Ga0134097, IMG submission 94450) | Switchgrass degrading microbial communities from high solid loading bioreactors in New Hampshire, USA - 8_30_10_142_A2 metaG | ecosystem: Engineered > Bioreactor > Semi-continuous > Anaerobic >... | reverse complement strand
GGATGCATGGACAGTTCCCCCGGCTGGCCGCAATCAGCGACCGGCTGGAAGAATGTACCAGCTTGCAGCACGAGATCGCGCGCGTGCTGGACGAAACCGGCCAGGTGCAGGACAACGCGAGCGTCAAGCTGGCGACCGTCCGCCGGGAGCTACGCATCGCATTCGACCGGCTGCAAAGCAAGCTGAACAACATCATCCACAGCGCAGACAATGCCAAGTATCTGCAGGAAGCGCTGATCACCCAGCGGCACGGGCGCTACGTCATCCCGCTGAAAGCCGAGTTTAAGGGGCGGATTCAGGGCATCGTGCACGACCAAAGCTCCAGCGGCGCGACGCTGTTCATCGAGCCGCTGGCGACGGTGGAGCTCAACAACGCGTGGCGCGAGCTTCAGCTTGAGGAAGAGAACGAGATCCGCCGCATCCTGCGTGAGCTGAGCGAGATGGTCGGCCATGAAGCGCGCTACATCATTCGCACCGTCGAAACGCTGGCGGAGCTGGACCTGATCTTCGCGCGCGCCAAGTACGCCGACGCCCTCAACGCGAACCCGGTGGAGCTGGTCGGCTTTCGCAAGGCGCCCTATCCGCACCCCGGCAGCACGATCCGGCTGCTGAGCGCGCGACATCCGCTGCTGGATCCGAAGACCGTCGTGCCGATCGACGTGGACATCGACGAAGAGACGTACGTGCTGGTCATCACCGGCCCGAACACCGGCGGCAAGACCGTCGCGCTGAAGACGGTCGGCCTGCTGACGCTGATGGCACAGTGCGGTATGCACCTGCCGGTCGCGCCCGGCTCCCGCCTGACAGTGTTCGAGGACGTGTTCGCGGACATCGGCGACGAGCAGAGCATCGAGCAATCGCTCTCGACCTTCTCGTCGCACATGAAGCAGATCATCGAAATTCTGGACGTCGCCAACGAGCGCACGCTGGTGATCCTCGACGAGCTGGGCGCGGGCACCGACCCGGCGGAAGGCTCGGCGCTGGCCCGCGCGCTGCTTGACGACCTGGTGGAGCGCGGGATCACGACGCTGGTCACCACGCACCACCCCGAGCTGAAAATCTACAGCCATGAGAAGAAGGGCGTTCGCAACGCCAGCGTCGAATTTGACCTGGAAACGCTGCGCCCGACCTACCGGCTGATCGTCGGCCTGCCGGGGCGCTCCAACGCGCTCGCCATTGCGGAGCGGCTGGGCCTGCCCAAGTCGATCGTGGAGAAGGCGCGCAGCCTCGTCACCGAGGAAGACCTGATCGCCGACGACCTGCTGGACGAGATCCACAAGACGCGTGAGGAAACGCGCCGGGCGCACGACGAGGCGCTTCGCGCGCAGGCGCACGCCGAAGAGATCCGTAACTCGCTGCGCGAGCGGCTGGAAGCGATCGAGCAGGAGCGACGCGAGGTGTTGGCGCAGTCTCGCCAGGAAGCCGCTGCCGAGCTCGAAGAATTGCGCACCGAGATCCGCCGCATCCGCAAGCAGCTTGCCGCCGCCGGACAGCCACTCGAAGCGATCCGCCGCGTGACCGACGAGGTCAAGTCGCTTGAGGGCGAGATCAGCGAGATGCCCGCGCCAGCGGTCGAGATGCCGGAAGACGTCGACGACACGCGGACGCTGCGCCTGGGCGACATCGTCTGGGTGCAGTCGCTGGGCGTCGAAGGGCAGATTCTGGAACTGGGTGAGGAAGACGCCGAGGTGCAGGTCGGCCGGTTGCGGCTACGCGCCAAGCTTGACGATCTGGCGTATCGCAGCAAGAGCGAGAGCAAGCGCGACAAGAAGAAGCGCACAGCCCGCGCCGACGGTGGCAGCGGCACCGCGACGTCCGCGCCGCGCGCGCCCTCGCCGGGGCTGGAACTGGACCTGCGCGGGCAGACGGTCGAAGACTCGATCCCGCTGCTGGAAGACTACCTCGACGCGGCGTATATGGCCGGGTTGCCCTTCGTGCGGATCATCCACGGCAAGGGGACCGGCGTGTTGCGGCAGGCCGTCCGCGAGCGGCTGAACGGGCATCCGCTGGTCAAGAAGTACGCGCGCGGCGACGAGAAAGAGGGCGGCGACGGGGTGACGGTCGTCAGCCTCGTGCCGTCGAGCTAGGTTTCTATCGAACCTTCACCCCAAACCGTGACCCCTTTTCATTAAATGGAGAGGGGCCAGGGGTGAGGTTACACGCCGGGCTGCGTGATGCAGCCCGGTTTTGTTTGCGCTTAAAGCAGCTTGACCACCCGTTTATGCGGCCAGACCTTGACGCGCGTGGCAACCGTCTTCGCGCCGTGACGCACCATCGTGTCGCGGGCGAGGTCCGCGTCAAAAGTGGAGAGTACGGTGATGATCAGCAGGACGCTCTCGTCGCCCTGGGCCGCGCCGTTCGCCTGGATGCGATAATCTGCGATCGCACGGTCGAAGGCGCTGCTGTCGTCCCGGCGCGCCAGCAGCGTGATCTGCTCCCGCACCGCGCCAAACTCAACGAGGTCGTCAAGCGCCTCACGCGCCTGGTCGGCACCCTCGAATAGCCCGATGACTGTTCTCATTCCTTCCCCCTGGTGGTGCGATGATTGGCTGCACACTAGTATAGCGTGTCGGGGCGCCCGAATTCCACCCATCCCGGCAGTTCACCCGACCGCGAACTCGCCCACCCACTCCTCGAAGAAGTCGTCCAGGTCCGCGTCGAGGCTCTGTTCGAAGCTGTGCAGCATATCGGCCGGTTCTGCGATACGGTAGCGGTAGGCGTCGAAGTAGTCGCTCAACGCCCCAAGCGCCGCCTCGCCGCCGTAGGTGTCCACCAGCGCGCCGAAAAACAGCGGCCCCTTTTGATAGACGGTGTAGAAATACGACATGCCCTCATATTCGCTGACAGGCAGGCCAATCGGAAAGTCGAGGCCCTCGCCCAGCGAAACGAAACGGTCGTGCTGTAGCAGAAAGCTGTTCATCGCCGCGCCGTAAGATCCGTCGCCTTCCAGCGCCCCAATGAACAGCGCAACCGCGAACTGCGCCAGCGCCTCGTCCATCCAGGGATCGAGCGTCTGGTCGTTGCCCACCAGGCTATACCACCACTGATGCGCGGTTTCGTGGACCACCACGAACAGGAAGCGATCACTGATCTGATCCCATGCGTCATAGCCGACGACGAACACCCCCGGATACTCGATCCCGCCTGCGGTGGTCGGCGTCTGGACGACGTCTAGCTTCGCGTAAGGATAGGGTCCAAACAGCGAGTTAAACAGGCGCACCGCCTCGACGGTCGCGCGCAGCCCAGCGTTGGCGTTTGTTTCGGCGTTCGGGCGAGCGGGATCGTAGAAGATGGTAACGGTCACGCCGTCCACCTCAGCGCTGTGGGACACGTAGCGCGGCCCGGCGAAGATCGCGAAATCCCGCATCAGCGGCGCGACGATCGTGCGCGTGACGGCCCCATTGGCGCCCTCGTCCGACGCGATCTCGGTCCCGCTGGTGATCACCGTCAGGTCATCCGGCGCGGTAAGCGTCACCTCATAGAAGCCCGTCTCGCTGTAGACCGCGTCGCCCTGCGAGTGGTCGGTAACGCTCCACCAGCCGGATCGCGGCTCGTAGACCGACAGCACCGGGTAGGCGTTGGGCAGCGAAAGCACACCGTCGATGTAGCTGAACTGGTTGTAAAGGCGCGTCTGCTCTGCAACGACGCGAATCTCGTAATCAAGTGCCAGCGTGGTGCTTTCGCCACGCGCCAGCGGCTGCGGAAGGGGAATGCTCAGCACCGTGCCGGTCGGGTCAAGCTGCGCCGGAGCCGCGCGTCCATCGACCATAATGCGCGAGACGGTCATCTGGCCGCCGAATGAGGGCAGGTTGGGATACAGCCGAAAGACGATCCGGTTCAGGGTGTGCGGCGTGCGATTGGTGTAGCGGACCTGCTGGCTTCCAGTGATCGTCGCGGCCGCCTCGTCCAGCGCGATCGTCAGATCGATCGTATAGCGCGGCGCATCGCTGTGGGCGTCCATGTCGCTGGTAAACTCGTCCCGCAGCGCCGGTTCAAAGCGGGTGAAGTCGCCGTCTTCCGGCGCCTGCGCGGTAGAAAAGCCGCCCGGCAGCAGCAGCGCGACGATCAACAGCGCCGCCACGCCGCGCAGGACTCGCTGATGCCTGTTCGTTGACATGCGATCCCTTCCTGTCTGGGTTCAGGATGAGCCAGCGGCGGTCTGCGCGGGGACCGTCAGCCCCTCAAACTCGCCGACCCACTCGTAGAACAGCGCGTCGAGATCCTCGCCGGTCGCGTCTTCGAAGGCAGCCAGCACGTCAGCCGACTCTACGATCTCATACCGGTGGCGCTCGTAGTAAAGTTGCAGCGCCTCAAGGAAGCGCTCAGTTCCGAGCTGCCGCTCCAGCTCGGCGTAGAACAGCGGTCCCTTGACATAGATGATCATGCCGTAGTTGTTGTCGCGGTAGGCGGTCACCGGCAGGTTGAGCGGCAGGTCCGGCGCGCCCGTGCTGCGATAGTAGCTGAAGCTGTTGCGGTCCGACGATATCTGATCGCGCGCCCGTTGCTCTCCGTACACCTCGCGCATGTAGAGGTATTCGGAGAACGCCGTCAGCGATTCATCCAGCCACGGGTGCTCAACTTGGTTGTTCCCGACAAGGCTGTACCACCACTGATGCGCCAGCTCGTGCGCGGTGGTGACTTCGAGGAACGCGTTGCCGCGCTCCCAGTTGCGATCCGCGATGATGACGATGCCGGGGTACTCGATGCCGGTGTAGTTGAAGGTTTCGACCACGTCTACCTCGGCGAAGGGGTACGGGCCAAACGTCTCGTTGAAGACCCGCATCGAATCGAGCGAAATATCCATCACCCATTCCGCCGCGCTCTCGTCGCCCGGCCAGAAGTAAACATTGACCGCGATGTCATCGACCGAGTCGCGGATCACGCCAAACTCCGGCCCAGCCACAATCAGCGAGTCCCGCATGGGGCCGCTGACGATGTGGTGCGTAGTGAGCCCGTTGCCCACCGGGAAGGTTTCGAGCGTGGTGCCGCTGGCCGCAACGGTGAACGTTTCCGGCACGGTCAGGAAGACTTCGTACAGCCCGCTCTCGCTGTAGACCGCATCCCCGGCCGGGCTGGGGCGCGTCGTCCACCAGCCGGAGCCTTCTTCGTACACCGACAAGACGGGATACCACTCCGGCGCAGAAAACACGTTGTTCTGATAGCCGAACGCCCCGTAAGAGGCGAACATTCCCCGCTCAGCCGTGACCGTGAACTGCATCGCCATCTCGACTGCTTCCCCCGGCGCCAGCGGCTCGGCCAGCGGAAGCGTCATCACTGACTCGCGCTCGGACAGCACCGGCTCGACCGGCGCGCCCTCGACCTCGGTCTGGTAGACGATCATCCGCCCACCAAGCGCCGGAAGGTTCGGGTACAGCCGGAAGACAATCTCGTTCAAGATATCGGACGAGTGATTGGTGTAGCGGACGCGCTGCGCGCCGGTCAGCACCGCGACGTCGTCTTCGAAACGGAGCGACGCCTCGATGTAGTAGCGGTTGCGGTCGGCAAAGGCGTAGACATCCTGCGCGAAGGCAGGGCGCATGGCCGCCTCAAACTTCGCCACATCGTCCCAATCGACCTCGGGCAGCGCGAACGACTCACCAGCGGGGTAGTCGGTCGGCGTAACCGGCGGCAGCGCGGTCATCGTCGGCGCCAGGGTCGGCAGGGCGAGCGATTCCGCCCCCACCGCCGCGCCGCATCCGGCGATCAGCCCCGCCATAAGCAGCGCCATCCCCAGCGCCGCCCACAGTCGCATCGTTTTCGTCATGCTTTGCACTCCAAACTGGTAGCGCACCTTCGCACCGCATTACCTGCTTATACGCCCCGCCACGCGTGAATGGTTTGTACTGCTGCGCGCGTGACTCCCGTATTGCTCAAATTGTGAAACGGGTGTACAGTCGGAATCAAGACGCTTAATTGATTATTGTCAACGCCCGACATTGCCGCTACCCATCACCAGAGGCTCGGAAAGGTCAGCAGACTCACGTCGATTACCTGGCAGACCTCAAATGATGTACATTTGATTCAGCAACGTCGCATTTCGCGGGACCGGGCCACCTCGCAGCGCGGCCACTTTTTAAAGGTCAAGCGAGGGGGTGCCTCGAACTAACCCGATCACGCGAGGCGTTGAGGCAAAACTTACGTTTCGTGTCCATGGATGGAGGAATAGTCGAATGAAACGCCGTTCTTTGATGCTCATCGCATTCCTGGCGATCGCGATGGTCGCGGCGCCGGTGCTGTACCGCCCGGCTGCGGCCCAGGACCAGGTGCTCACCATCTGGGCGGACCTGAACCGCGCGCCGATCCTCGAAGAGGTCGCGCCGGAATTCACCGATGAGTACGGTGTCGAAGTGGTCATCCAGCAGATTGGTTTTGGTGACATCCGCGATCAGTTCATTATCGCGGGTCCGGCAGGCGAAGGCCCGGATATCTTCATCGGCGCGCACGACTGGATCGGCGAGCTTGTGGCGAGCGGCCTGCTCTCCCCGATTGACCTGGGCGATAACCTTGACAACTTCCTGCCCGCCGCCGTAGACGCTTTCACCTACGAGGGCGAGCTGTACGGTATGCCTTACTCGGCTGAGAGCGTCGGCTTCTTCCGCAATCCGGAGCTGGTTCCCGAAGCGCCGGAAACCTGGGACGAGGTTCGCCAGTACTCGGAAGAACTGGTGGCTTCTGGCGCAGCGCCTTACGGCTACGTCATCCAGGAAAATGACCCGTTCCACCTGTTCCCCCTGATGACCGCGTTCGGCGGCTACGTCTTCGGCTTTGAGGAAGGCGTCGGCTATGACCCGCAGGACGTCGGGATCGACAGCGAAGGCGCGATCGCGGCGCTGGAATGGCTCGACAGCATGGTGGAAGACGGCCTGACGCCGGATGGCCTGGACTACGACTCGATGCACGCGCTGTTTGAGAGCGGCGAAGCGGCGATGATGGTCACCGGCCCGTGGGCGGTTGAGCGCATCGAAGCTTCGGGCATTCCGTTCGAGATCAGCGAGATCCCCGCTGGCCCGGCCGGTCCTGCGCAGCCGTTCCTGTCGGTGCAGGGCTTCATGGTCAGCGCTTTCGCGGAAGACCCGCAGCTTGCTCAGATCTTCCTGAACGAGTTCGTGGCGACCGACGACGTGATGATGGCGCTGTACGAGGGTGAGCCTCGCCCGCCGGCGTGGATTCCGATCGTTGACCAGATCGAAGATCCGTATCTCTCCGCCTTCGGTGAGTCGGCCGCGAACGGTCTCGCCATGCCCGCCATCCCCGAAATGTCCGCCGTGTGGACCGCCTGGGGCAACGCGCAGCAGCTCGTGATCCAGCAGCAGGTCGAACCGGCTGACGCGATGAGCGACGCAGCGGAACAGATCCGCGCGGCGATCGCGGGCGAGACGCCGGAAGAAGAAGCGGCTGACGACGCTTCGTAAAGCCACCATGAACAGCGTCCAGGACGACAGGGCTACACGGTCATGAACGCTGGGAAACAATCGGGCAGGGGTCCGTCTGGGCCCCTCGCCCTCTTTTCCGGCACAGTTACGAGCACGCTGTTGCTCCTGGGGGGCTTGGCGATCATCGATGCCTTCGCCCTGTGGTTTATCCTGCGCCTGTTGGCCGATCGCGTGTGGTTCCTCGCCATCGCGCTGATCGTCATCACCGTGGGCGTCAACGCGGCCTTCCTCAGCCCCAGGCTTTATCCCTTCCGCTGGTTCTCCCCTGGCCTGTCGCTCATGGTGCTGATGGTGGCCTATCCCACCCTGTTCACCGTTTATACTGCTTTTACCAACTATAAAACTGGCAATCTGCTCGGCGAAACCCAGGCGATCGCGCGGATCGAGGGCGCGCCGGAATATCGCTATTTGCCTGAAGGCGAGCAGTACTACAACGCCATTCCATACCGCAACGACGAAGGACGATATTTACTGTGGCTGGTCGGCCGCACGGATCAGCAGATCTTCACAGTCACTGAGGACGACGAAATCCAGCCGGTGACGCCCGAACAGATCGGGTTGGAAGGCGTCGAGGAGCTTGAGGACGTCGCCGAGGGCGAGCCGCCGATCGCGATTGAGGGCGCCGAGGCATTGAGCGCAGAAGAGGCAGCCGAAGCGCTGGCAGACGTCGACGCGCTGGAATACGGCTACCCGCTCGGCAGCGTTGCGGTGCAGCCGATCAGCGACCCAGCGGCCGTGCCGGTCGGCTGGGCGCTTGACCCCGAGCAAATGCTGCTCGTAGACAACACCGGCAGCCGCCCGGACGAGTATCAGGCGTTTCTGTTCCGCCCGGCCGAGGGCGAAGGATTTATCCTCTACGCCGAGAACGGTGACCCGCTTCTGGCGTGGCCCGATGGCCGCGTGGTGATCGACGGGCAACCGCAAACGATCGGGAACTATCGCATCCTGTCGAACCGGGAGCGCATCGCCGTCACGCAGACGTTGCCCACCATCGAATTCGGAGAGCCGGGCAACGCGATCTTTGTCGACCCGTTTTCGGCCAACCGCGCCGGTCGCTTCCGCCAGCGCTATCACTACGACGAGGCGCGTGATGTGTTCGTCGACGAGGCGACGGGCGCGCTCTACAGCCCGCGCGACGGGACGTTCACGCTGGTTCGCGATTCGGTGAGCGCCGACGTCGCCGAGGAGCTTCCGGCGACGCTCTCGCCCGGCTACTACAAAATCATTGGCTTCGACAACTTCGAGCGTCTGTTCACCGACCACCGCCTGCGGGGGCCGTTCGTGCGGATTTTCCTGTGGACGATCGCGCACGCGTTCCTGGCGGTGTTCCTGACGTTCTCGTTGGGGCTGGCGCTGGCGCTGCTGCTGAACGACAAGCTGATCCCCGGCCGCAAAATCTGGCGCTCGCTGATCCTGATCCCTTACGCGATCCCTTCGTTTATCAGCACGCTCGTCTGGCGCGGCCTGCTCAATCCACGCCTGGGGCTGATCAACGACACGCTGGAACGCTTTTTAGGCGAGGGCAACGGGCCCGCGTGGTATTCCGACCCGGTGTGGGCGAAGGTTGCCATCCTGCTCATCCAGCTTTGGCTCGGCTTCCCGTACATGATGCTGATCTGCACGGGCGCGCTGCAATCCATCCCGCAGGATATGTACGAGGCGGCCGAGGTGGATGGAGCCAATTCGTTCCAGCGCTTCCGCCACCTGACGCTGCCCCTGCTGCTGGTCGCGGTCGGCCCGCTTCTGATCGCCTCGTTCGCCTACAACTTCAACAACTTCACGGTGATTGAGTTGTTCAACGAAGGCGGCCCGCCGATCGCCAATAGCTCGGTCCCGGCCGGGCATACGGACATCCTGATCACGTACACGTACGAGCAGGCGTTCGGCTCGGGCGGGGGGACGAATTACGCGTTTGCCTCGGCGATCACGCTGGTGATCTTCCTGCTGGTGGCGACGATCACGATCTTCAACTACCGCTTCACGCGGTCATGGGAGGAGACGTCGCAAAATGTCTAGCGCAGCTATCCCGGCCTCTCGACAACTCCAGATCAGACGCCAGCGCCGCCGCCAGCGATCGCGGCAGCTTGCCGTGCGGATTGTACTTTTGCTGCTCGCGCTGTTCTATGCGCTGTTTCCGATCATCTGGATCGTGTCCGCTTCACTGGATCCGCGCAACAGCCTGGTGAACCTCGGGTTGATCCCGCAAGGCGCGACGCTATCGCACTACGAGACGCTGCTCAGCAGCGACATCCACCCGTTCACACGCTGGCTGTGGAATTCGATCAAAGTCTCGACGATCACGATGGTGCTGTCGGTGCTGGTGAGCACGTTCGCCGCGTATGCGTTCTCGCGCTTCCGCTTCCGGGGCCGCGACGCCACGCTGCTGACCGTCTTTCTGATCCAGGTCTTCCCGAACTCGCTGACGATCGTGGCGACCTTCTTGCTCATTCAGGAGATCGGGAACTACATCCCGTCGCTGGGGCTGAACTCCCACGGTGGGCTGATCCTGGTGTATCTCGGCGGGGCGCTCGGAATCAACACCTGGCTGATGAAGGGGTTCTTCGACTCCGTCCCGCGCGACCTGGACGAATCCGCCATGATCGACGGCGCATCGAACTGGCTCATCTTCTGGCGGATACTGTTCCCGCTGGTGCGCCCGATCCTGGCGGTCGTCGGCATCCTGACCTTCATCAGCACGTATAACGACTACATCATCGCCCTGACGTTGCTCAAGAACACGCAGCAACAGACGCTCGCCGTGGGGTTGAACCTGTTCCTGGGTGAGCAGTTCTCGCAACAGTGGGGCGTGTTCGCGGCGGGCGCGCTGATCGGCGCGATCCCGATTGTGGTGCTCTATCTCGTCATGCAGGATTACATCGTGGGCGGTCTGACCGCGGGCGCTGTGAAGGGCTAACCTGCTCGGCGCACGTGCGGAACACCATGCGACACCGGCTGCCGCCTCAGTCCGTCCGACCGGGGCGGCGGCTTGCTCTAAGCGGTTACTGTCAGCAGTTAGCGGTTAGCTAGGAACAAAAAACAAGACCACTCCAACTACTTTTGAGGATCATGGGAACAACAGCAGTTGTGCAGATAAGTTTTAAGCTAACAGCTAATAGCTAACCGCTAATCGCTCCTTTTGAAAGGATGGCTCTGAGGATGAAACGTAATGGCTTGCACCTCACCTTCTTACTTTTGCTGATCGTCGCGCTGATGCCGTGGAGCGCGCCGCTCGTCCGCGCGCAAGGCGGCATCGACCTCGACGCGCTATATCACGACAGCCGCAGCGATCTGTATCGCACGCCGGGCGGCGCGGCGCCGTTCGGCAGCACGGTCACGTTGCGGCTGCGCGCGGCGGCTGGTGACCTCGACAGCGCGACGGTGCGCGTGTTCAACACCCTGCGCGACCGGCAAGACCTGATCCCGATGGCGGTCGTCGCCACTACGCCCGAGGGCTATGACCTGTGGGAAGCGCAGATCGAGGTGGGCAACGCTCCGACGATTCTCTGGTATCGCTTTATCGTGACGAAGGGCACCCAGACGGTCTACTACGAGGACGACCAGCGGCTTGACGGCGATGGCCCGTATCTGGCCGAGAACGAGGGCGGGCCGGGCGCGGTCTACACGCGAAGCCCCGACCTTAGCTACCAGATCACCGTCTACGACCCGGCCTTCACCACACCGGAATGGATGCGCAACGCCGTGGTCTACCAGATATTCCCGGACCGCTTCCGCAACGGCGATCCGTTCAACGACTTTGCGGACGGCTCGGATACCTTCTACGGCTCCCTGCCGCTGATTTTCCATGAAACGTGGAACGAGCCGCCGGTCGATCCGCGCCAGCCGGGCGAGTTCAGGGAAATCTGGGGATCGGACTTCTTCGGCGGCGATCTCGCCGGGATCATCGAGAAGCTTGATTATCTGGACGAGCTGGGCGTCACGGCGCTGTACCTCAACCCGATCTTCGAGGCGCGCTCCAACCACCGCTACGACACGTCCAACTACCTGGCGATCGACCGCATGCTCGGCACGCGCGAAGACTTCGAGACCCTGATCGCCGAGGCGGACGCGCGCGGGATGAAAGTGATCCTCGACGGCGTGTTCAACCACATGTCGAGCGATAGCCCATTCTTCGACCGCTATGACCGCTTCCCCTCGGTCGTCGGCGCGTGCGAGAGCGAAGACTCCGATTGGCGCGACTGGTTCTTCTTCGTGCAACCTGTCGGGCCGCAGCCTGCGCTGTGCGCGGGTGACGAGTCGTTTTACGTCTCGTGGGCCGGGTTCGACTCGATCCCGAAGCTGAACAACGAGCACCGAGAAGTGCGCGACTACTTCATCGAGGCGGAAGACAGCGTCGTGCGGACGTGGGGCGAGGCAGGAATCGGCGGCTGGCGGCTGGACGTCGGCGGCGACATCGACCCCGGCGGTCCGTCCAACGACTACTGGGAGCTGTTCCGTGAGGTGGTGCGCGAGATCAATCCAGAAGCGGTGATCATCGGCGAGGAATGGCAGGACGCCTCGCGCTGGCTGAACGGCGCGGAATGGGACGCCGTGATGAACTACCGGCTGCGGCGCGGCATCCTCGGCTTCGCGCGGGACGCGATCTACACCGATAACGACGCGAACGGCGACAACATCATCCGCCCGTTGGGCCCAAGCGAGCTCGACGCGCTGATCGAGTCGATCCGCGAAGACTACCCGCCGCCCGCCTACCACGCCATGATGAACCTGCTCGGCAGCCACGATACGTCGCGCGTGTTCTTCGTCGTAGGAAACGATCCGGCGCGGCAGAAGCTGGCGGCGCTGGTGCAATTCACGCTGCCCGGCGCGCCGACCATCTACTACGGCGACGAGATCGCGCTGGACGCGCCAAGCCAACCGGATAGCGGCGGCAACTTGCAGGACGACCCGTACAACCGCGCGCCGTATCCGTGGCCGGACGAGGAAGGCGACGCCTACAGCCGCGACGAGGACATGCTGGCGTTCTACCAGACGCTTGGCACGCTGCGGAAAGAGCATCCCGCCCTGCGTGAAGGCGAGCGCATCACGCTGCTGGCCGACAACGACACGGGCGTGCTGGCTTATCTGCGGGTAGACGCCGAGGCGGGCGACGCCGCGCTGGTCGTGATCAATCAGAGCGACGTTCTGCAGACTGCCACGCTGGACCTCGCCGGTTTCGTCCCGCTGGCGCTCGAGCTTGAGCCGTCGTTCGGCGGCGAGCCGATCGCAGTCAGCGAGGGCCCGGTCACGGTGACCATCCCGCCCCTAAGCGGCGAAATCTGGGCCGGGACCGCGAGCGCCCCCTTCACCGCGCCGGATGCTCCAGCGAACCTCAGCGCCGAAGGCGAGCCAGGCGCCGTGTCGCTGGCGTGGGACGCGATCCCCGACGCAAGTGGCTATGTGATCTATCGCAGCCCGGTCGAAGTCGGCGGCTTCGAGCGCATCACCGACGAGCCGGTGAGCGACGCCGCGTATGTGGACGAGTCAGTCACCGACGGCTACCGTTATTACTATACTGTCGCGGCGGTCGGCGCGGACGGGCTGGTCGGCGCGCAGAGCGACCCGGTCGGCGTGACGCCGAGCGCGGCCATCAACGAGACGTTCTACCTGCGGGATGGCGCGCGCCTTGAGCGGGCCGAGCCGCTGTCTCTGCCGCTCGAAGTCGGCACGCTGGCCGAAGTCAGCGCCGCGATCCTGATCGAAGGCGTGACTGAGGCGGACGGTCCCGCCGAGGGCGTGCGGGCGCAAGGGGCGCTGGTGCCGGTGGGCGAAGACCTCGCTTCGGCGGCGTGGCAGCCGATGACCTACGCGGGCGAGTTCGAGGGCGCGGACGTGTACAGCGCCCAGTTCCAGCCGAGCGCGACGGGGGACTATCAGGCGGTGGCACGCTTCAGCACAGACGCCGGGGAGACGTGGCATGTCGTCGCGCTGCCGGACGGCGCGATCCTGCCGGTGACTGTCACGCCGGGTGAGGACGTCGAGCCGCCCGAAGCGCCCGCCGCGATCCGCGTGCCGCGCGCCACGACTGCGGGCGTGCAGGTCGAATGGGACGCTTCACCGAGCGAGGACGTCGCATTCTACCGGGTCTATCGCACCGTGCGCGGCCAGGAGCAGATGCTGCTGGCGGAAGTTCCGGCAGGCGAAGACACCCGCTTCACCTACCCCGACGCGACCTTCCGCAAGCGGCACACCTACGCGGTCAGCGCGGTCGATACGGCGTACAACGAATCCGAGCAGATCATCGCCGAGGAAGTGGTGGTCGAGCGGCCGATCGTGTCAGTGACGTTTAACGTATCCGTGCCCGACTATACCGACAGCGGCGAGGGGGACGTGTACATCGCGGGCGCGTTCGGCAGCAACTATCCGAACTGGGACCCCGCCGGAATGGTGATGTCGCAGGTCGATCCGACGCACTGGACGATCACGCTCGACCTGGACGAAGGCGCAACCGTCGAGTACAAGTACGTGCGCGGCACGTGGGACGCAGTCGAGAAGGGGACCGAATGCGAGGAAATCGCCAACCGGCGACTGCAAATCTCGCTGGTGCCGGGCGCGTCTGAGCTGATCGTCGAGGATACGGTCGCCAAGTGGCGCGACCTGGATAACTGCGACTGACCGTTGAGCAAAGAGCAGCGGTAAAACAGCAAGAAGCAGCGGGGAGAGCGTCTGTTCCCCGCTGCTTTTTTTTGCTGCGCTTTGCCTAGAACCACGCGGCCTGCAAGCGGCGGCGGTCCAGGCGTAGCCCGGCGTCCTCGGCCAGCTTGCGCGCCGCTGCGACCTCGTCCGGGCGCACCGGGCGATTCAGCGGCGGCAGGTTGCGCTCGCGTACGCGCCACGCCGGGTGGTATTGCCCCATGATGTTGATGTACGTATTGGGCGAGATTTCATCCGCCAGAAAGCGCACGATCTCGGCGGTTCCCGCCAGCCCGCCCGGCAGCACGAGGTGGCGCACCAGCAACCCCCGCCGCGCGATCCCATGTTCGTCCAGCGTCAGATCGCCCACCTGACGGTGCATTTCGCGCACGGCAGCCCAGTTGTGCGCTGGATAGTCGCGAATCTTTGAAAAGCGCCGGGCAATGGCAGGATCGGAGTATTTCATGTCCGGCATGTAGATGTCGATGATCCCGTCCAGCAGCGCCAGCCCCTCGAGGGAGTCATATCCACCGGTGTTGTAGACAAGCGGCAGCTTCAACCCCTGCTGGGCCGCGAGATAGACCGCCTCAATGATCTGCGGGATGACGTGACTGGGCGAAACAAAGTTGATGTTGTGGCAGCGCGCCGCCTGCAGGCGAAGCATCATGTCCGCCAGACGCTCGGCGCTCACCACGATCCCTTCACCCTGCTGGCTGATTTCGTAGTTCTGGCAATACTGGCAGCGCAGATTGCAGTTTGAGAAGAAGATTGTCCCGATCCGAACCAGCCGCTGAGCGGGTCTTCCTCGCCCCGGTGAGGGAACGCGCTGCTCACAATCGCGTCCTGCCCGGTGCGGCAAAAGCCCACGCGCCGGGTGCGATCCACACGGCACATCCACGCGCAAAGCTGGCAATCATGCAGGGCAGCGCGAGCTTGTTCCACGCGGGCCGCAAGCTCGCCGCTCCTTAGCAGCGTAAGATACGCTGGCTCGTAGCTGTCCATACCCCTCACCCCTGTTGGTTACTCCTCCCTGCGCATTGTATCATACTCACAGGATCGCGCCGGGAAGGGCCAACCGGCCTAGTCGAAAACCGCCCGTCTCCCCCATGCCGGGGCGCGCACAACCGCGTACGATCGCAATTCTGGAAGTGATGTGCTGTAAAAGGAGATGGGCTGATGCGGAAACTGTGGGGAATTCTCTTTTCGCTGGTGTTGGCGCTGGCTGTGATGTCACCGTCTGTGCTGGCGCAGGATGGTGGGGACGGAGAAACAGATGCGGACAACCGGGCGTATGTCCGTTATCTGAACTGGCGCTCGGACGGCATGGGCGCGGATTTTTATTGGAATGGCGAGCTGACTGAGACGGCGAACCTTGAAGCTGGCGGCGCGAGCCAGTGGGCGGCGGTCGAGCCGGGCGCGCACACCTTCGGCGCGGTGGATACCGGCGCCGCGCTCGAAGAGAGCGGCGTCGAGCCGGGCGACCTGGAGATCCTGTCGGGCGAGTGGGTGACGGTGATCACGACCGGCTCGGCGGAAGCGGGCAACCTGCGCAGCTTCGCCGTGCCGATCGACGCGCGAGAGTTGGTCCCCGGCACGTCGATGCTGACCTTCGTGAACGCGCTCGATGGCGAGACGCGCGTGAATTTTGACCGCGACGGCGTGGTATATGTGAGCGAACTGGCGCCTCCCGGCAACGCGGATGGTTTGATGAGCCACACCTCAGTCCCGGAAGACTCGGACGTCTACACCATCACCGCGTATCCGACCGGCGAGCCGGACAACCTGATCGGCGAGCTGGAAGCGGAACTGGAAGAAACCAACTACTACCTGTTCGCGGTGGTTGAGGGCGCCAATGGCCCTGAGCTGGTGATGCACGAAACGCGCTTCGCGGAGATGCTGATGGCGCGTGGCGACCTTGAGGCGCCGGGCACGCTGCTCGAAGCGGCGCGTGCGAACGAACTGCTTGGCCCGTTCGTACAACTGCTTGAGGAAACCGGCGTCAGCGAGGAACTGACCGGCGAAGGCCCGTACACCGTCTTCGCGCCCGCCGATTTCGCGGTCAATGAAGCGCGCTCGCGGCTGGGCGACGACCCCGAGGCGCTGGCGAACTGGGTCCGCGCTCACATCGTCGAAGGCGATCTCAAGTTCGGCACGATCTACGAGAGCGACTCGCTGACCGCGCTGAGCGGCGATACGCTAGCGGTCGAGCAGGTGAACAACACCGCTTCGGTCAACGGCGCCGAGATCCTGACGCCGAACGTCGCCGCGATGAACGGTACGTTGCACATCGTCGGGGCGGAACCGGCTGGCTAGCACACCGCGCTCCCGCACAGAATCACACCGCCCGCGCTCAAGCGAACGCGGGCGGCTTTTTGTGTCGCGCTGGAGAACCCCCTACCATTAGCGCGTGGGAAGATATCTCCGGTGAGACAGCCAATGATCCGATACCTCGAAAACAACCCGATCCCAACCGACTCGCTGACGGCCCTATACGACAGCGTGGGCTGGACCGGCTACACCGATCATCCCGACAAAATGGCCCGGTTGCTGGCCGGAAGTCTGTGGTATCTGAGCGCCTACCATGACGAGCGGCTCGTCGGCCTGGTTCGGGTGATTGGCGACGACTGCTCGATCGCGTACATCCAGGATCTTCTGGTTGATCCGGCGTATCAGCGGCAGGGCATCGGCACTGCGCTCATCCAGGCGGCGCTTGCGCGGTTCGCATCCGTCCGCCAGGTCGTCCTGCTCACGGACGACACGCCAGC
>Ga0134097_1001508_pt1 | contig 16838 bp, 17 predicted proteins | sample 8_3taG_FD_94450 | JGI IMG/M metagenome (GOLD analysis project Ga0134097, IMG submission 94450) | Switchgrass degrading microbial communities from high solid loading bioreactors in New Hampshire, USA - 8_30_10_142_A2 metaG | ecosystem: Engineered > Bioreactor > Semi-continuous > Anaerobic >... | reverse complement strand
ATCCAAGAAGAATGTTTGGTTATAGGTCAGCCATAGAAATGGCGGTATGATGTATAGAATTTATTCCAGTAAGCAATGGATTTACCAAATTTTTCACGGCATTTAATATTGCAATTTATACAATAAATCAAAATATTTTTATTGCCTTTACAATAATTAATATGTTATAATATCATTGCGAAATTTGTTTTAATTATAAAGTAATTACGGTTGGACGATTTCTTCTTTCGTTTTCAAGAGTTTTGAGTCTTCTGGGGTGGGAAGCTCGAATTTATACGAGTTTTTCACCCTTTTATTGTAATAATAAACTCAGGTAAATAGTATTTTTCTTAATTAATAGCCGCCAATATAAGGTAAAATAACTGAAAGATTTTTGCTGAAAGATACATGTAAAAAGATTTTCTTTTAGTAATTTAAATAAAGGAGTTGACATAGATAATGGTAGTAAATTTTACTGAGACAGTATTAAGAGACGCAAACCAATCTCTGATAGCAACAAGAATGCCCTTTGAAGACTTTGAATCAATCCTTGAAACAATGGACAATGCAGGTTATTATTCCATCGAGTGCTGGGGCGGCGCTACATTTGATTCATGTCTGAGGTACCTTAATGAAGACCCTTGGGAAAGGCTAAGAAAAATAAAGTCCAAATTAAAAAAAACCAAACTTCAAATGCTTCTGAGAGGTCAGAATCTTCTGGGTTATAAACACTACCCTGACGATGTGGTCAGAAAATTTATCAGTCATGCTATCCAAAATGGAATGGATATAATTAGAATATTTGATGCACTTAATGACTTCAGAAATATAGAAGTAGCCGTTGATGAAACTTTAAAATGCAACGGTCATGCTCAGGGGACAATTGTCTACACCACCAGTCCCATTCACAATCTAGAAAATTACGCGAAGATGGGTAAGCAATTAGAAAGCCTGGGGGTAAATTCAATCTGTATTAAGGATATGGCAGGAATAATGGGGCCTCAGGAAGCTTATGACCTTGTTAAAGCTTTAAAAGAAACAGTTAAGCTTCCAATATTTCTTCATACGCATTCAACTACCGGACTTGGTCCGATGACATATCTGAAAGCAGTTGAAGCTGGATGTGATGGTATTGATACTGCTATATCTTCTTTTTCAGGAGGTACATCACAGCCATCTACAGAAACACTTAACTATACATTAAAGCAGATGGGATATTCCACCAACCTTAATGAAAAAAAACTAAAAGAAATAAATGACTATTTTAAACCTTTGAAAGAAAAATATATTTCTACCGGACTGCTGGATTCATTTGTCATGGGTACTGAAACAGATGCCTTAAATTATCAAATACCAGGCGGAATGCTTTCCAACCTTATTGCCCAATTAAAGCAGCAAAATGCGATAGATAAACTTGATGAAGTTTTGGAAGAAACACCGAAAGTAAGAAAAGATCTGGGTTACCCTCCCCTTGTTACTCCCATGAGCCAGATGGTTGGTGTTCAGGCAGCTACTAATGTTTTATTGGGAGAAAGATATAAAAGCGTATCCAAAGAAGTAAAGTCTTATATTAAAGGTGAATATGGAAAGGCTCCCGGAGAAATCAATCCGGAGTTAATTGAAAAAGTACTAGGTGATGAAAAACCTATCAGTACAAGATTTGCAGATACTTTAGAGCCCCAATTTGATAAAGTTAAAGCAGAGTTAAAGGATATAGCAAAAAATGATGAAGATGTACTTTCATATATTCTCTTCCCTCAAATCGCTGAGAAATTTTTCACGGTAAGAGAAGAAAGATCAGTTGTAAAGGTCACTTATACAATAACAAAAGCATAAAGGGGTGAAAACTATGTCTGTTGCTGATAGTTTAATTATTTCTGTTTTCGGGCTGAGTATTGTATTTGTAGCTCTCATTCTGTTGAGTTTATTTTTAAAAATCCTATCCTATGTCATCAATGCCCTTATACCTGGCAAAAAACCGGATTTAAATGTAAAAAATGATATTCAACATACTCCGGTTAATAATAACGAAAAAGATTTTTCTGCAGGAGAGCTTAAGCTTATAAATGTAGATGAAAGAACTGCTGCAATGATTATGGCCATTGTAAGTGATGAAACAAAAATTCCGCTAAGTGAGCTCAGGTTTAAAACAATAAAAGCGATTGATTAAGAATAATATGTTTCCATAATATTCTTTAATATGAATGGAGGTTACTTTTAATGAAATATATTGTCACTATAAATAATAAAAAATATGAGGTTGAAGTTGAAAGAGGCAAAGCTAATATAATAAGTACAACTGATTTGCCGGTGCAAACAGTTCAGCAGGCTGCGGCCGTGCCTGCACAGCCCGTCTCTTCCCCTACCCCATCACCTTCAGCTGTTCAGCAAAATGTTTCTGGTCAGCCAATTAAAGCTCCAATGCCGGGAACCATACTTGATATTAAAGTTACTCAAGGAGCTGCAGTAAAAAGAGGAGATGTATTATTTATACTTGAAGCTATGAAGATGGAAAATGAGATAACTGCGCCAATAGACGGAGTCATTGCACAAATATCAATTTCCAAGGGGTCATCTGTAAATACAGGTGATTTACTTGCTGTGCTTCAATAACAGGGGGGATGTACTTATGGATTTTTCCTTTATAGAAATTATACAAAAAATCATCAAAGAGTCAGGATTTGCCGCTATCACATGGCAGCAAATGGTAATGATAGCTGTAGCTTGTGTTTTAATTTACCTTGCAATTGTAAAGAAATTTGAACCTCTTTTGTTGCTTCCTATAGCTTTTGGTATGTTGCTGGCTAATTTGCCTTTAGCAGGTATGAAGTCAAATCCCGATGACCCTGATGAAATTGGATTGTTGTACTATATATATCAGGGCGTAAAATTAGGAATATACCCTTCGTTAATATTCCTTGGCATCGGCGCTATGACAGATTTCGGTCCGCTGATTGCCAGACCGTCAAGTTTGTTTTTAGGAGCTGCGGCACAGCTTGGAATATATATGGCTTTTATTGCTGCCGTTATTCTGGGTTTCTCTCCGCAGGAAGCAGCTTCTATAGGAATAATCGGCGGAGCAGATGGTCCAACTGCTATATATCTTACTACAAAACTGGCGCCTGATCTGCTGCCTGCCATTGCAATCGCAGCATATTCATATATGGCATTGATTCCTATGATTCAGCCTCCTTTAATGAGACTTCTTACTACAAAAAAAGAAAGAAAAATCGAAATGGTACAGCTTCGTCAAGTCTCAAAAGTAGAAAAGATAATCTTTCCGATTGTTGTAACAATAATAACTACATTATTACTACCATCAGTAGCACCTCTTATAGGAATGCTTATGCTTGGTAATCTGTTTAGAGAATCAGGAGTTGTAGACAGATTGTCAGATACAGCTCAAAATGCACTTATTAATATAGTAACTATCTTCCTTGGTACTACTGTAGGAGCTACAGCAGTTGCTGAGAAGTTTTTAAGGTGGCATACTTTAAAAATCGTCTTCTTAGGCCTTATGGCCTTTATGTTCAGCACAATTGGAGGAATCTTACTGGGTAAACTAATGTGCTGGTTATCAAGAGGCAAGATTAATCCTCTTATCGGTTCCGCCGGAGTATCAGCGGTACCCATGGCAGCGAGAGTTTCTCAGATTGAAGGTCAGAAAGCTAACCCTGCAAATTATCTGTTAATGCATGCAATGGGTCCTAACGTAGCAGGAGTTATAGGGTCAGCGGTAGCAGCAGGTATCTTCCTGGCATTGTTCGGATAAGAAATAATACTATTAAAGAACTATATATAAATATGCTCCTCTTGCCCTTTACAGTTAAACAACAATAGCTGTATATTGCAAAAAGGAGCATATTTTTTATTCTACTTTATATCATTAATAAACGATTCCATAAGGATCTCCTACCGGCCTTCCGTATAATTCATTATTAGCAATAAAAGCTATCCTTTTTACATTATCAGGGAGATCATATACCAGAGATATATTGTATATATACCCTTTTTTCATGCTGAGGGGGAATACTTTAAATGAATTTAGGTTATAATACATAAGCGGCAAAATTTCATCATATGTATTATTATTATACTGTACTAAGATTGTAAAATCATATTCATTCAATTCAAGACTATTATCTATCCAACTGTCCGATATTGATACAGATAAATCTACAGCAAAGTATCCATTCCAGGGATACATATTATATAATGTAAAAACAAGTCCGTTTTCCAATTTAATCGCTTTATTATATTCAATTGGCTGTACATTTACATCTATGTCTATACTTTCCATATCTGTTAATAATCCTTTATAATCGCTTTCGATACCAATCATAAGAAAATCGCTTACATCCATTCTCCACATTATAAGTACAGCAGTATTACCTTTAAAAAATCCTGCAACTTCAACTAAAGTTCCAAACTCTTTGCTCATATAATCGCTTAAAGATTCACTCAAATTCTCATCATATCCGTATCCGTTTATATTTAGTGCTGTCATATATTTATCGTATTGATCACTGGTCACATTACTTATATCATAAATCATAAAATTGCCATATTCATTATCCACAAGTGGACAACCGGTAATTTTTCCGAAGTCAGGTACTGTAGGATAATTATCGTAATATAAATTATATTTACTATGTTTTTTATAATCATCAGTAATAATAACAGTTTTTGTAGAATCATCCCAGGTAACTATTCCACCAAACTCCTCTATTATTACACGTATAGGAAGCATTGTCCTATTATTGATTATTATTGGACATACATCGAGGTCGATAGTGATATCATTTGATGCATCTACTATATCTCCTATAGTCATTTTATAACTTCCAATCATTAATGCTATGATTTTATTACCTCTACTGATTGTAACTGTTTTAGTTTTATCATTCCACTTAACATTTGCATCCAGTATTTCACCAACAGCTCTTAATGGAACATATGTACGTGAATTTATAATAACGGGTGGCTGATCAAATTGCACAACGGTTCCATTTACTATAACAGTAATATTTTGAGCTGCAAATACCGGAACTGAACTTAATAAAAGAATTAGAATTATAAATATTGATATCAGTTTTTTCATATTAATATCACTTCCTTATATAAACATTTAACATGCATCTATAGATCTTTATTGAGGTTTATCTCTCAATCACAGGATCTCTTTCAATAATCGGAATCAGTTCATCGGGTTCTGGCGTTGGAGTTGGTTGTTCAGGCACTGGCGTCTGTGTTTTGTTTTCTGAAGTCGGTGTTGTTACCGTATTTTTAGGTTCTGATTTCGGTTGCTTCTGATTTGGCGCTGCAGGCTCTGATTTCGGTACTTCTGGTATAGCTATTGGTGGTTCCGGCTCTACCTCATAGTTTTTATTTGTGCCGGATGAGTTGTAATTCTGTGACTGCTCTCCTGGTGTTGATGCGGCCGCAGATTCTTCTACCGGCTTAACTTTACCCGTATATCTGGTTTGATCTGTTGCAGAACCATTTATATATAATCTTTCATATTCCCTATATGGAGGTATTGCTTCATAACCTTCTACTTTCCACTCTTCGGTGGTATTTGTCGACTTAACAGTTTGGTTCAATGAAGGTTTGGATTGATAAGTGGTTTGCTGCTTTGATGGCTTAGTTAAACCTGCTCCTCTGCTTTCTGCAGTATGGCTGTTTTTATATTTTCCATTGAATACGGCTGCTAATATAAGAATTACTGATATGATAACTATGATTGCTATACTCCCTATAGCTATTGTATATTTATTAAAATAATTGATGTTCTTTGTAGTTCTAACTTTTAATCTTGCAGTATCTGGAGCCTCATTTATTCTATTGCTACCTTTATCTTGTTTTTTCAACTTTTTAGATTTTTTTAATACCTGTTGCTTCTTTAATTCTTCATGTAATTTAGCCTTTTTTTCACTTTCCATGTAGTTAACTAAGTCCTGTTTTAACTCAATCACACTTTGATATCTGTTTGCTGTTCTGACAGCAAGAGCCTTTAATAAGATCTGTTTTAATTGCTGACTTATCTCATCACTAAATTGATTCGGCAGTTCATCATAGTCTATCCTATTCATTGCATCAAGAGGCACTTTGCCTGTTATTGCATAATACATAGTTGCACCGACGAAATAAACATCACTCCATGGTCCCTGTTTGCCTCTTGTCTGATATTGTTCCAATGGAGCAAAACCTTGTTTTAATATTACAGAAAGGCTTTTTGACTGTTCGCCAAGTACTTGCCTTGCAGCCCCAAAATCTAAAAGCTTAACTTCATTATCTTTGGTTATATATATGTTGTCCGGAGATATATCCCTATGTAAAATACCTACACTGTGTACTATAATAAGTGCATCCAGTATAGGAGTCATTATTTCTATTACTTTTTCATAAGGAAGTTTTCCTCCGTTTAACTGAATATACTTTTTAAAATCTACCCCTTCTATAAACTCCATCACAAAATATGCTGTATTATTTTCATAAAAAAACTCATATACATTTATTATATTTGGATGTCCGTTGAATCTGGATACAGTTTTTGCTTCTTCATAGAACTTTTCAGCCCCATTTTTATAGTATTCTGCTTTTTCACCCTTATAGGTTGATACAACGGTATATAAGCCAAGCCTTCAGGAAGGTATTCTTTTATGGCCACTTTTCTGTCGTTATTTATGTCATAACCCAAATATGTTATGCCAAATCCGCCTCTTCCAATGACTTTACCTACTATGTATTTACCCATAAGTATGGTACCAATCAGCAACACTCCTGCTTCTGATATATAACCACTATTTTGGCAGGAGCTGCATTTCTTATCATAGTCTTGTAAACTTTCAAAACAGTTTGGACATAATTTTTTACCGTTTATATTTAGCATTAAAAAATTCTCCTCTATTTAATCTTATAGATATACAAATCCAATATCTTGTAATAAATGTCATCATATTTCCTATTACAGTATAATCAGCCTATAGATTAAAAGTGCACCAATCCTTTAACAAAAGCATGAGCAATTAGCTATAATAATACTCACTAATTACTTTAATACTACCTTTGTATTTGTCTTTGTCTCATGTAGATATTTTCCGTTCGTTTCGGTAAGGAGCAGGAATATCCCTAGCAATTTTATTATATTTCGCTTAAGTCCGTTCAAGTTAGCTACCCGATTTCCGTATAAATCAACTACTTTTATTCCGGTAAGTATTTTGCCTATTGTTCCTTGCATATGGGATATTTCAAAACTGGTATTGATTAAAACTGTGAATATTGGTATGAGAAACAAAGATACAATTTTTATAGGTTTCATGTATTCATCCAATATATCAAGACGGTAGAAAATATACTTTAGTACACACCATAAAAATATTACTATCAGCCCTATTATTAGATAATCTATAGCTGTCGCTGCTATTCTTCTTTTTAAATATATCTGATGTTTGTTTTGTGAATTATTTGCAGGTTCAGGTTTACTTATTTTTATATTTATATTTGTTCTGCTTTTAATTTTCGGGTTATTTTTAGGTTTTTTATTTATAACTTCACTGTTTTTAATGTGATTTTTATTAATAGGGTAATTGCTTTTGATATTTAATAGTATTGCATTTCTCATTTCTGCTATTGACTGATATCTGTTGGATTTTTCTAATTCCATTCCTTTTGATATAACATCACTTAAAAACTTAGGAATCTTTTTATTAATCTGATATACAGGCTTTAATGTATCATGCATCATGCGTTCAGTAGACTCGGGAGGAGCAGTCCCTGTAATCAAATGATAGAAAGTTGCACATAGTGCATAAATATCCGTCCACGGCCCCTGTTCTGATTTTGTGCTATACTGTTCGCAAGGGGCATAACCGGCTTTTACAATAACCGACAGGTGTCTGTCTTTTTGAGAAAGTGAATATCGTGCGGAACCAAAGTCCAATATTTTTATTACACCTTTTTTTGTAATGTAAATATTATCAGGAGATATATCTCTATGCAGCACACCTTTTTTGTGGAGTTCCTCAAGACCATCCATAACCTGCATCAGACATGAAAGTATATAATTAAAATCTGTTATTTCACTAAACTTATTCATTTCATGTCTTAGGTCATGGCCGTCTAAATATTCCATCGCATAATATGCAGTGCTGTTTTCACAAAAATTAACAAAAACATTTATTATATTCCTGCTTTTAGAAAACTGTCTCAACATCTTTGCTTCTTCTGTAAACCTGTTTAATCCATACTCAAATACATCAGTTTTAGTATTGCCTACCGACACTTCTGTTTGATTTTCTTTTCTATATGATACTGCATCAGGCATGTACTCTTTGATTGCACATATTCCGCCCACTTTCATATCATAAGCAATGTATGTAATACCAAATCCACCGATTCCCAAAGGAACACCTATTAAATACCTGTTGTTTAACACAGAAGCTAACGGTAAAGCATTAGATTCAGGTATATATTTATTTATGTTGAAACCGCAATGAGAACACACTACTGATGGATCATTCTTCATATGCATGCATTTCAGGCACAGATTACCATATTCTATGTAACCTAATTCATTCGCTTTCATGATGCTCCCCCTTATTCCCTAATTATCTTTTTTAGATAGAAGATAATTAGGACTTATAGCTTTTATAATAAGAAAGGGATTGGAAATCAGACCTATTTATTTCATATTGAATAGTGCCCAATGACATAACTCGTTTCCAGAAAAGAGGTAAAACAATAAAGAAGTGCATTTTAATAAATGTAGTCTGGAAATCTGCTATGTTAAACACTAGTCAATAAATACACATATTGCTGTAAAATTATCATTATTACCTGTCACTCTGAGCAGCAACCTTTTAACCATAAACTCAAGCCATTGTCTTGGGGTGGAAGACTTTACTAAATCAATTTCCATTTCTGTTTCATAAACATATTCCCAAAAGCCATCTGAGCACAGTAAAAATGCATTTCCAGATTCTACTTTAATCGGAGAATCAAGCTTTTTTATATTTAAATTATTTTCATTTCCCAATACTTTAAGCAGTTTATTTCTGTCATCATGAAACCGTATTCCTGCAGTAGGTATTTCGCCTAAATCTGCTACTATCTGAGATACGGTATGATCTTTAGTCTGTGCATACAAACATCCGTTTTTGAAATAGTACAATCTTGAATCGCCTACATTAAAATATCTGAAAACGCCATCCTTGAGAAACCCAGCAACCACAGTTGTTTTCATATTTCTATGTGCTATATTGGCATTCTGCTCTTTCATTATTATTTCATTTGCCTTGTTCATTATCATTATCAAATTTTCTTCAGAAAAATCATTAATTTCTTTAGATGAATCCAATATGAAATTAGTTGCCATTTCTGATGCAACTTCACCGCAGTCATGCCCGCCGAGACCGTCTGCAAGAACCCAGACGCCATAATCATCATAGCTGTAATAACCGCAATAATCTTCGTTATTGCTTCTGCTTCCTTTATTAGTATATGTATATGTTTTTATTTGCATTTTTTCACCCGATTTTTACTTCAAAAGAATTTTCAACTTCCGCAAGATAGAATGTAGAACCGTCATCCAGTCTTATTGTTTGATTTGGAGGTATTTTTGTATTATCTGAAAGGAATGTACCATAAGATGACCCTAAATCCCTTAAATAAATATTACTCCCGTCAAATGACAGCTCACAGTGCGTGCCGCTTATACCAGGAGCATCTAAAGGAAAAGCTATGGAACATTTATTATTATCACGGCCAAACAGAATTCTGTCGGATATTTGAAATGTTTTACCGGCAAATCTGCCGGAAATGCCTCGGACATATGCAGTCTTCGAAGGTGTTATATTTTGCTTAGACGTAAACGGAACATAATTTTGGCCTACATTTGCAGCAGGTATGGCATTATTCATTTTTTTCTTCCTAAAGAGGATTATAAGGAATAGCGTAATAAGACCTACAACTAAAACTCCACATCCTATATAAATAAGCGTAAGAGTTGTTATTTCACCTGATAATGTATAGGGTATTTCATCCCTGTTAATCATTGCTATAAGTTCTTCTATTGCAACAGCGTAATTTACTTTAACTATAGCTCCGTTTGAACTGGCTTGAGAAAGCGTATATGCTGAATTTATCCCTACAACTTCACCCTTTGAATTTACAAGGGGGCCTCCTGAAAATCCTTCAGAAATGTCAACGTTAGTTTGCAAATATCTAACTTCATTTTCCCGTACAGTCCTGGAAATAGTTCCTACTGATGTGCTGATCACATCTTTATTAAGTTTTTTCAAATCCTCAAGTGTCATTGCTGCTCCCGGGAAACCCAGTGCTACAAATGTTTCCGTAATATTAACCTTTTTATCATGTATTGGTTTAAGGACTAAAGGTTTTCTTTTATTAGTAGGAGTAGGCAATTTCAATATAGCTATGTCTTTATCAAAGTTCTTTGTATATTGTTGGAGTAACAAAATCGTTTTCAGCATTTGAATAGCATATAGAAACATCATATGGTTCTCCTGTTGTCATATCAAAAACAACATGAGCGTTGGTAACAATGTACTCTACTTTCTTACCTTTTTCGCCAATGGCAAAACCCGTTCCCCAGCCTTTCAAACTTCCGTCATACGGTGAAGTTGATATAATAGCAACAACACTATTCTTGACATCATACTGATCTTTAGCATAAACAGGGGTCAGTGAAACAGGTAGTAAGGTAATTGTGATAATTGATATTATAATCAATTTAAATAACCAGTTACTTTTTGACATTTCTTTTCTCCCCTTTAATCATAATTTATAATCATGATAGTTATATTGTCTTGATTATTTAATTTTTTACTTACTATACTTCTTATAATTCTATCTGCGGATACCTGAGGTTCTTTTTTCAGTAACTCTATAAATTCAGCGTCTGAAATGCTGTTGTAAACACCGTCTGAACATAATATTATTTTATCGCCCCTTTGAATGGAAAAACCTTTCAGACTAATATCTATATATGGAAGTTTTTCATTTCCAATAAAACTGGTCAAGGAGTTCTTTTGAGGGTCAGCTAAAGCTTCAGTCAAGGTAATGTTGCCGTTTATTACTGCTTCAAGGAGATGATTAAGATAATCATGATCTTCATTTATCTGATATAAATATCCGTCTCTCAGCAAATAAAGCCTGCTGTCTCCGACAGATGCCCAATAAAGTTTTGTTTTATAAATAAATGCAAGTACAATTGTTGATCCGGCATCAGACTTACCGTTTTTTGAAAATCTGTTTGATACCTCGTTGTTTATTTTCCTTATAATATTTTCAATTTGAATATAAAATGGCTGTGAATAGTTTAAATTTTCAAACATGCTTAGCGCAGCTGAAATCACATATTCACTTATTTCCTTGCCGTAAGACAAGCCACCCATGCCATCAGCCAGTACTGCCAGAACCCCTTTTTGTGATATTTTCATACTGTCAGAAATATTTGAATATCCAAAGGAATCTTCCTGTTTTAGTCTTCCTCCTATATGCTGGGCATTACCGAATTTGATTTCTACTTTTGTACCTGTATTATCAATAAACAGGTCAATTCCTTTTTGCTTAATTATTGGCAGTTTTAATGTCTTTTTTATTCTGTTTTTTTTATGTCTGCGTTGTAATCCAAACATGCACATTAAACCCTACACTTTCTCGGCTCTGTCTAATGCCAGTAGCCTACTTCCATTTAAAATTCTCATTGCAGAACGATACAAACACAAGTTCTGTTTTACCAATGCTTATAACATCATAACTTTTAATTTCCACAGGTACCAATACTATTTTTTCATTTACATATATATTACTTCTGCCGTCTCCTGACTGCAGCCAAAATTTATTTGTACGGATGTCATAAGTAATGATTGCATGAGCATCTTTTGAAACAGTCTCATCAAAATCAAGGCAAATATCATTTGACTTGGAACGGCCGATGAAGTTTTTTTCAGTGTGAATTTTAAAATCTTTGCCTTTATTATTGCCTTTTACACAAACCAGCCAACCGCATACGGGATCGATTCCCTGTTCGTTTATATGTAATGGTACTGTCTTGCTGGTTTCCGGTGAGTATAACGGTACAGTAGGTGGTATAAAGTTATTTTTATTGTGATTCACCCCAGCAATAGGTGTAGTCTTAGGAAATGAGGGTGTTTCAGCTATATTTGCAGATACAACAGATGAAAATCCTCCTCCGACATTAAGCGGCCTTGTTACGCCGATTTCATTTCCTCCATTGCAATAGGGGCAGGTAGCATTTTTGCTTAAATCAAAGAAATGCCCGTTAGAACATTGTTTCATTTCCATTTTAATTCCTCCATTTGATTTATCTTATTAACTTTTATTCTGCTAACGGAAGTACATTACATGCCCAAAAAGAAAACTAATAAAAGAGAAGTTACGCTATATCCTTAATTCCGGATTATAATAATATATGTTGGAAACCTGTTGTTATTATTGACAAAAAACAATGTAATAAGTTCCTTATAGTTTCTGATATTATTCCTTTCAAAGAATCATTTTTCATATTTAAAAGTATATTTATAAATATTCATTTTTTAATTTTCATATGTGTATATTATTCGATATTTACCTTAACTTCCTAATAAAAAAACAATTCAGCAACTGTTAAATAATAAAAGCTATATTAAAAGTTTTTTATTGAAAATGATATCATTTTGCTGTCATAATTTGTTCAATAATGTCGGTAAAATTTATCAAATTTACCTTATTTATCTTATTAAATTGCCAATAAGTTGTCTATATATTTCCCTGAAACATCTATGTTGTAAAAATACCAAGCTTACATTTATCCATTTCAGGCACAAAAACAAATATCACAAAAAGATAATAAAAAAAGAACATACTTTAATGTATGCTCCTTAAAAATGAACACTGTATAACGCTATAGAAATTTTAACTCTTTTAAGTAATAGCTAACGTTTTTGTATAGTAATTGTAACACATGTATAAGATTCAAGATAATCAAGTTTATTTAACTGAGCACGTATACTTTCTTTTTCTTCTTCAGACTGACTGCTTTCAAGCTGTATATTAAGAAGTGCTCTTGCATCTTGCATACCATCTTCATTTTTATCAACCTCAGTTCTTCCCTCATCTCCGTAATTTCTTTCTCCAACTGTATTTTTCAAATCCGACCAGAAATTTTCGAAACTATCACCTGACGGTACAAGTATATTCAATATCGTTTTGCCGTTTTCGTATTGTATACCCTGGTTTCCTACTTTATCTTCTGAGTCAAACACGCCTCCATATTGCTGCATTAAGTTTTGTACTTTTTTTGACATGTTTTCTGTATCATTTGTGTAAATAGTAAGCTTAGCATCAAGAACCCTGTCTTTCTGCTTGCTTGGATCGGTATATGATTTTGTTATTGAAAGAGACGCATTTTCTTCAATAGCGTCAAGGCTTTCATTGGCTGCCATTGCTAATTCGTAGTCTTTAGATTGTGATTGGGTTGTATTTTTTTCAGTACCTCCGATTGTCTTATTATTTGATTCTTCAATATTTTTATTTTCAGAATCTTTTGAAACGCTTCTTTCATTATATGCAGAAGCTACATAGTTTTTATCTTTTGCATTATCTGCATTGGTACCGTTTTTTGCCATGTCAGGAATCGTTTCGCTTTTACTGTTGTTAATATTCGTTGATTCCATATTATTTTTAATTGAAGCACTTGCAACATTTTTCTTACTGTCCCTATTGGTACTTGCTGTTTCTGTTATTGAAGAATTATCACTCAGCTGATATTTAGATTTACTGTTAAAATTACCATAAAATCCTTTAAAAAGGAATACTAAAATCAGCCCTGCTGCTATTGATGAAAATATAGCTATATATTTATTCCTTAATGATCTGCCTTGTACTTTTTCTTTTTCTGCTTCTTTCATTAATCTTTCATGAAGGTTAACTTTAAAATTAACGGGAAGCTCTTCATCTGTAATTTGCCTACATCTGTTTATAACATCTTTAATTTCGTCGAAATAAGCCTTACAGTCCTTGCAGGTGCTTATATGTTCTTCTATTAAACTCTTTATATCTTCATTTATTTCATTGTCAAAATAATCCGATACATAGTCCTTTACTTCATTGCAATTCAGCATATTCTTTACCTCCTTCCCTACCTCATTAGACGTTCTCTTTATTAAAAAGTTCCATATTCTTTTTTAATATATCTTTCAAAATGCTTCGTGCTCTGTTTAATCTGGATTTAACCGTTCCTTCCGGACATTTCATAATACCGGCTATTTCTTCATAGCTGAAACCCTGTATATCCTTTAAAACTATTACAGCTTTATGCTCATCTGAAAGGCTGTTAATTGCTGCATATATTTCATTTCTGGTTTCATTTATTTCAACCTGCTGCTGAGGTGATTCTTCTCCGGATTCGATTTCATGTCTGTACTCGCCTTTTTCAGTTTGTGTAATTTCATCTATGTAAACAATGTTCTGTTTATTTCTTTTTCTCATTTCATCCATGCATATATTTACTACTATCCTGTATAGCCATGTGGAAAATGAAGACTTGCCTTTAAAATTTTTAATGGATTTGTATACCCTTATAAAAGCTTCCTGAGCAACCTCACTTGCATCTTCGCTGTTTCCCATGAATCTAAATGCTATATTATAGACCTTTTTCTGATGATCTTCTATCAGCTTTTCAAATGCAAGTACATCACCCTTTTGGGCCTGTTCTATAAGGGAATTTAGATTATTACTCATAAAAGCCCCCCTTTTTATGAGATTGATTAAACTTGTATGGGCTGATTTTCATAATTTTATACTGATATTATCTAATTTAATAATGAACTTGAATAATGCTTCACTTTTATTATACAATTATTTAGAATTCATATAAACTCAAATAACATATTATTTTTGACAAATAGTTTATTACATTTTACAATATTACTGTTGAACATACATTATTATTTAACCAGAAATTTATATTTACTGCAATACTGATGTTGACTAAAGCAGATTTCTTACTAAAATGACAGCAGTTATCGAGTGCATATTAAGCATGAATAATTTATCAGTAGGTTTTGCTTCATATTAAAGGTGATAAAATGCCAATAATAAAAAATTCATTACATCAGTCTCATGATATTGTAAAAAAAGCTGTTTCTTATGGCGACATTGTTATTGATGCGACAATGGGCAACGGAAATGATACATTATTTCTTGCCGGTCTTGTAGGCCCGACAGGCAAGGTTTACTCTTTCGATATACAGGAAAAAGCCATTTTAAATACAAAGGAAAAACTGTCTTCAAACGATCTGCTTAATCGCGTTGAACTAATTAATGACGGGCATCAAAACATGGACTTATATGTGAAAGAACCTGTGAAGGCAGTTATGTTTAATCTCGGGTACCTACCCGGAGGAGATCACTCTATATGTACAAAAGGAGAAACTACAATTGCAGCTGTAAAAAAGGCCATGCAGCTTTTGTGTTTAAACGGAATAATATCTATAGTAATTTATTATGGCGGTGACTCCGGTTTTGATGAAAAAGAATCGGTGCTGAAATTTATTGAGACTATAGACCCAAAAAGTTTTACTGTAATGAAAACGGAATTTGTAAACCAGATTAATAATCCTCCTATACTAGTATGTATAGAAAAGACATCTGTGCAATAATACATAAAAGCTGTTTATATGTATATATTATTAAAACAGAAAATTCGGAAAATATTGCTTTTGTTAAAATTTTATTATATAATTTATTTTATTAGTACCAGGTAATAATATCACATAATAATCTAATAGAAACAAAATTTATGAAACAGAAATATGAGGTGGTAAACTGATGTCTACAATTGACAAAATAACCCAGCTCCAAAACATGAGGAGCAAGCTTGAAATGGGCGGAGGTACCGCAGCTATTGAAAAGCAGCACAATGCAGGTAAACTGACAGCCCGTGAAAGACTTGAGCAGCTTTTTGACGCAAACAGTTTTGTGGAAGTTGATGCCTTTGTAGAAACAAGAAGCACTGATTTCGGCATGCAAAGCAAAAAAGTACTTGGTGACGGAGTTGTCACAGGTTATGGAACAGTTGACGGCAGGCTTGTTTTTGCAGCTGCACAGGATTTTACAGTCATAGGCGGATCCCTTGGTGAAGCACACGCCAAAAAAATTACTAAAGTTATGGATATGGCAATGAAAATGGGTGCTCCGTTTATAAGCATGAATGACTCAGGTGGAGCCAGAATACAGGAAGGTCTTGACTCACTGAGCGGATATGGCGACATTTTCTATAGAAATACCATAGCTTCAGGAGTAATTCCACAAATATCGGTAATCATGGGCCCTTGTGCCGGTGGAGCCGTATATTCCCCAGCTTTAACAGACTTTATATTTATGGTTGAAAAAACAAGCTATATGTGCTTGACCGGACCTGAAGTTATAAAATCAGTCACCGGAGAAAATGTAACTGCTGAAGAGCTTGGCGGAGCAGATGTCCACAACACAAAAAGCGGTGTAGCTCATTTTAAATATTCTGATGATAAGGAATGTATAGAAAATGTTAAAAAGCTTTTAAGCTTCCTGCCAGACAATAACCTTTCAGATTCACCTGTAGTATTAACTAACGACGACTTGAACAGAATTCCTGAGGAATTGAATGATATCATTCCTGACGAATCAAATAAAGCTTATGATATGATGGATATAATAACAAAAGTAGTTGATAACGGTGATTTCTTTGAAATTCAAAAACATTTTGCACAAAACATTATTATAGGTTTTGGAAGAATCAACGGCAGAACGATAGGTATTGTCGCAAACCAGCCTAAAGTAATGGCCGGAAGCCT
>Ga0134097_1001496_pt1 | contig 16967 bp, 12 predicted proteins | sample 8_3taG_FD_94450 | JGI IMG/M metagenome (GOLD analysis project Ga0134097, IMG submission 94450) | Switchgrass degrading microbial communities from high solid loading bioreactors in New Hampshire, USA - 8_30_10_142_A2 metaG | ecosystem: Engineered > Bioreactor > Semi-continuous > Anaerobic >... | reverse complement strand
TAGCTATTTTAGTTTTCATCCCCGGGGTAAAGCCGAGGGGATTTTTGTCCCGAAATTCATAAAGATCGACCTCTTTTAGCAGCATATTCGCCCTCCGTCCTGCTTCCGCTTTGCTTAAACCTGATATCATACCCAAGTAAATAAGATATTCCCACACAGTCAAATTAGAATAAAAAGCCGGCCGGGCAGGAACATAACCGGTTATTTTTCTGGCCTCCAGGCTCCCCAAACGGTGATTAAAAATCTTACCGATACCTCCTACCGCTTTAATTGTACCGGCCAAAATATTCATTACTGTAGTTTTGCCCGCAGACGTAGGACCCGCTAAACCATGAATTACTCCTGTCTGGACTTCAAGATTAAAATCTCGCAAAGCTATTTTGGGCCCGTATTTATAGCTTAAATTTTGAATTACTACTGCTTTGCCAGACATTTTTAACACCCATCCTCATGAAAATTCTCATAAGCGCAGGTAAACCAAACAGCAGCGCCAGTCCTGTTGCCACCAATAGACCGCCAAAAACCCAGGAAGTGAAATTATTCGCAAGATTCATAGGTATTTGTTGCAAGGTAACTTCTCCATTAGAGAAATATTGGGCAACAGCAATTAAATGATTCCCCCTTGGCAATTTAATTTCAGCCGAATCCTCATTTGTTTCCAAAGCTAAAACATTGTCCACATAAATTCTGGTAACAACTGCTTCCTGGGCATAATTCCATTCCAATTCAACAGACAAAGGCCATAACGAAAACTTTTCTTCTTTTGGCTTTACCTGGACGGCAGGACCGCCGGTAATTATTTTATAATAAGCGACTTGACCCTGACTATCTTCCGCCAGAACAGAACCACCGGCTACAGGTGCAATTTTTCGATAGTCATGAGGTAAAAAGGCTATTGGCTGGCCTGCTTTATAATCATAAATAATAAGCATCCTTTCTTCGCCTTTACTCCCAAAAGTTGTAATCACCAGGTAGTTGGCCTCAGTGGACCATACTAAGTTTTGAAGCGGCAACCCATAATCCCAATTGCGGTTTAATTCCCCGGCCGGCAATCCCTGAATGGTAAGGACTTTATAGGGCTCAGTCCATCCACCCGCTATGTCATAAAATTCAATTGTTAAACCTCTGCCAGCCTCGGCTGCTTTCGAAACCGCCAGCTCAGGTATACCGTCATTGTTAAGGTCGTCAACCACACAAGCCGGAATCCGGAAAATCTCCCGTTGGTCAATCAAACCGCCGCTGCCGTTTGATTCACGATAAGTCCATAATACATTGCCGTCTTTCCCGTCGATAACTTGCAGGCGGCTTTCTATTCTTTCATCTTCCCCAAATAATATGATGTCCAAGCTGCCGTTCAAATTAAAATCAACTCCCGCATTTTGGGAGATAAAGCTTTTACCTTCAAACCCGCTTTTATCTTCATACACCCAGATTAATTTACCGTCTATACCCGATAGAATGGCCTGAATTGTTTTATCTTCCAATTGCCGAGTCAAGAATAATTCCACCACCCCATCCCTGTTTTGATCCCCTAAAGCCGAGCAACGATCAATATCTATTACCCCTTCAAAATCTATATGGAGATCGATAAAATAAAGACCAATTCCTTCCCTGTTGTTAAATAATCCAAGCCTTAATTTTTGCTCTGATAAAAAGAACAAATCATCAATTCCGTCTTTATTTGCATCGCCGGCGGGGAGGACCACTTCTTCACAGGGCCAACTTTTTATAATTTGACCTTTGCTACCATCCAGAAGGCAAAGGTATTCTTCAGTTTTAACAATTATTTCAATACATCCATCCTCATTTAAATCATCGATAGGGAAAGCTTCTTTTATGCTTACGGCATCTTTCCCAAAGGTTTGCCACAAGGTTTGCCCGTCCAGGCCACTGATGACCAAAATTCTGGCTTGTTGCGCGGAACTAAGTATTATCGGGTTGAGCACCGCTAAAACATCATTAATCCCATCCCCGTTGACATCAGGAATAAACTGTATTTCCTGCAGGCCGCAAAATTTTTTTATTTCATAACTAGAAAGAACATATTCCCAATCAATTCGCTGTTCCGTAACCTTAACAATTTTACTTACCGGCCTGGGCTGTTGATAAAAAGGGGTTAGGGAATACAACATCAGGTGGCTTTCATTGTCTTGTTGAATAAAACCAGTTTCATAAAAAATGGGATATTTTTCCTTGGCATTAAGGCAATATGGCATTCCAAAAAAGAATAATAAGAAAAAAGAAAATAAAAAAAATAATTTCAGGCGCCTTTTGGCTTGGTGCTCAACACGCACATGAAATCACTCCTCTGCCCAATTTTAACACAAACAGTTTTTCCCATAAACAACTACCACAAACCCTTTTATAACAACCTTCAGTTCAATTTCTTATTTTATTTGTCAACCAGGTATTAAAATAGTATAATTAACATATACCCTATATGGGTATTACAAGAAAGGGAGGTGGAAAAATGAAATTTATCATGGATGATAAAGCCAGAGAAACGATCATTAATAAAGGCGGAATTCTCATCATAAAACTGGCTACCTGTCGAAATTGAACTGGCCTTTTTCAAAGCCTCTGGTCAGAGGCAGGAGCAAAAGCGCCTAACGAGGACAATTATAACAAATATGAACACCAAGGTATTACCATATATATAGACAAAAAACTGCAAGTACAAGATCAAGTGGAAATAAAACTAAAACCGAAACTTCCTCTGTTTGGGCCTGGTTTCAGAATTAGCGGTATCAATATATGACGTCCTAACCCATTCCAAATTGGCTGTAATATAAGTTGGCATAAAATCCCCTCCGGTCCAGCAACTCCTGATGACTACCCTGTTCAACGATAGCACCTTGGTTCATGACCAAAATCAAATCCGCATCTCTGATTGTCGATAGGCGATGGGCAATGATGAAACTGGTTTTGTTTTTCATCAAATTATCCATCGCCTTTTGTATCAAAACTTCTGTGCGGGTATCGACCGAACTGGTTGCCTCATCCAGAATCAGTATTTTGGGATTGGCCAATATGGCCCTGGCAATAGTTATAAGCTGTTTCTGTCCTTGAGAAATATTGGTAGCCTCTTCATTAATTATCATATCGTAACCATGAGGCAAAGTTTGAATAAAAGAATGGGCATAAGCTGCCTTTGCCGCCCGAATTATTTCTTCGTCAGTAGCATCCAAACGTCCATACCGTATGTTTTCCTTGATAGTTCCGTTAAAAAGCCAGATATCCTGCAAAACCATACCAAACATATTTCTCAAATCCTGGCGTTTAAAATTCCTGATATCATAGCCGTCAATAGTAATTTCCCCGCCGTTGAGCTCATAAAACCTCATTAACAACTTGACAATCGTGGTTTTGCCGGCACCTGTAGGACCGACTATGGCAATTCTCTCCCCGGGTTTAATTTCTGCATTAAAATTATTAATAACTATTTTATCCGGGTAATAACCGAATTGAACATTCTTGAATCTGATTCGGGGACTCAGATGATCGGTTTTTACCGACCGCAACGGTTCCGGAGTTTCTTCCTCCTCTTCCAGGAATTCAAAGACTCTTTCTGCAGCGGCAATCGTAGCTTGGATTATGTTTGATATTTGAGCAACCTGCGTAACAGGTTGGGTAAAATGACGCACATATTGAATGAAAGCCAGAATATCACCAACTTCAATAGTTTTCTTTATTGCCAACCAACCCCCAAGAATACTTACAGCCACAAACCCCAAGTTGCCAACAAAGTTCATAATCGGCATCATCAGGCCTGATAAAAACTGGGATTTCCAAGCCGAAACGTATAGTTTGTCATTAAGCTCGTCAAATACAGCCACGGCTTTTTCTTCCCCGTTAAAAGCTTTCATAATTAAATGACCGCTATAAATTTCCTCAATATGACCGTTAACCCGGCCTAAGTAATCCTGTTGCTCTTTAAAATATGTTTGTGATCTTTTAATAATAAGAGAAATAAAGATCATGGAAAATGGGAGAATTAACAAGGCTACCAGGGTCATAATCCAGCTGATGGACAACATCATCACTAAAACCCCGACAATGGTAACTAATGAGCTAATGATTTGGGACATGCTTTGATTTAATGTTTGACTAATGGTATCAACATCATTGGTTACCCTGGACAAAATATCGCCATAGCTCTTTTGATCAAAATATTTTAGGGGCAAGCGATTTATCTTTTCCGATATATCTTTGCGTAAATTATACGACAGTTTTTGTGCCACTCCGGCAATTATATAACCTTGAAGAAAAGACAATAATGAACTGAATATATAGAGGGCCAATAAAAGCATTATCAGGTTTCGAATATAACCAAAATCAATACCCGCCCCGGGCACGACCGCAATTTTACTGAGCAGTCCTTCATATATTTTAGTGGTGGCTTTACCGAGGAGTTTAGGCCCGATAATGGCAAAGACCGAGCTGCCGGCCGCCAAAACAATCACCAGGATAATGGCAGGTAAATAAGGTTTTAAGTTAGTTAAAAGTTTTTTTGTAGTTCCTTTAAAATTTCTCGGTTTTTCTCCAAGGTACATACCAGGCCTAAGCATTCGACCCCTACCGGGACGGTTTTGACTGGTACCCGATTGCTTACTCATAGGGCCAACTCCTCCTCGGACAGTTGCGATAATGCAATTTGCCTATATACTTCACAATCCTGCATAAGTTTATCATGGGTGCCTATACCTACAATTTTGCCTTCATCCAAGACAATGATTTGATCAGCATTCATAATGGTATTTATCCTTTGAGCCACAATTATAACTGTACTGTCCCTGGTTTCCTCCTTTAAAGCCCGGCGTAAAGCCGCGTCGGTTTTAAAATCCAAAGCGGAAAAACTATCATCAAAAATATATATTTCAGGTTTTTTAACCAAGGCCCTGGCAACAGCCAAGCGCTGCCTCTGTCCACCTGAAACATTGGCTCCCCCCTGGGCAATTTCCGCATCCAAGCCTTCGGGTTTTCCCTGGATAAAATCCAAGATTTGCGCTATACTTGCCGCCCGAAGCAATTCACTCTCCGTTGCACTTTCTACGCCATATTGTAAATTGCTCTTGATACTGCCCGCGAATAATAGAGCCTTTTGAGGGACATAGCCAATTTTTTGTCGAAGTTCATGCTGGGGAACATTACGAACGTCCGCCCCGTCAACTAAGATTCTTCCGCCGGTAACATCGTAAAAGCGAAGCAAAAGATTAATAATGGTTGTTTTCCCGCTGCCTGTACCGCCGACAATGGCTGTGGTTTGTCCCGGTCGGGCTACAAAATTGATACCGCTTAGAACATCGGCTTGAGCGTCCGGATAGCGAAAGGAAACATTTTGAAATTCCACCCGGCCTCGGCATTCGGGCAGAAACAGTTCCAAATCTTGAGCATCTTTGATGGCAATATCCGTCTCCAGTACTTGCGCAACCCGTTCTGCAGATACGGCCGCTCGAGGCAACATTATGGATACCATGGAAATCATCAGGAATGCCATGATAATCATCATGGCATATTGAATAAAAGCCATAATATGACCGACCTGGATGACACCCTGGTCAACTTGATGGGCACCCACCCAGACAATAAGAAGGGCAATTCCGTTCATAATTAGCATCATTATCGGCATCATAAAAGCCATGACCCGGTTGACAAACAGATTGGTTCTGGTTAAATCCGTATTGGCGGTATTAAATTTTTGTTCTTCATAGTTTTGGTTGTTAAAGGCCCTGATCACCATTGTGCCTGTGAGTATTTCTCGTGTGATCAAATTTAGCCTATCGACAAATTTTTGAACCAGCTTGAATTTGGGCATAACCACACTGAACATAGTGATCACAACGATTAAAATAACAGCTAAAGCTACCCCTATAATCCAAGCCATGGAAAATCCGCTGTTTAAAACCTTAAGGACTCCGCCTATTCCCAAGATGGGAGCATAAAAGACAATTCTAAGAAGCATAACCATCAATATTTGAATCTGTTGAATATCATTGGTACTCCTCGTAATTAAAGATGCGGTTGAAAACTTATCAAACTCTGTATGGGAAAAACTAACCACTTTTCTGAAAACATGTCCTCGCAGTTTTTTTGAAAGCCCGGCCGCCATTCTGGCTGCAAGAAAACTAACAGTAATTGTTGCCGCTACACTTAACAAGGTAACAAGCAGCATCCATAAACCGGTTACAAAAATATAATTTGTTTGAAGCTTATCAACGTCAAAACCGACGGTTTTATACTCTTGACGAAGATAATTCATAGCGGCCTGATTAATCATAGATTCTTCCATTAATGCTAATTTTTGACCGGCCCGGTTCTTAAATTCCTCTATCACTAAAGGAGATGTTTGGGCTAATTGGTTGGAGTCTAACCCCAATCTATTGATTTCCGTAACAAGCAAAATAGCTCGGCCAAATATGGCATTTAGTTCATCCCGCTGTTTATTATCTATATCCTTTAATTCAACCAAAGACTCAGTTTCCAATCCGGGATATTTTTTAACATAAGCTTTATATTTATCAGCAGAAAGACTGCTTTTTGTCAACAAGTTATAATAGGTTTTTACTCTTTCTTTATCTTCTTCATTTAAATAAAGTGTAATTTTATTCAGCTCGCGGAGGCGCATAACTTCGGGTACCGCATCTTTGATTCCTCCCTGTTGGATGCCTACATTCACGATGTCGGACATATAACCCGGCAGTGATAAATCACATAAAGCCTGAATAAAAAGAAGAATGATTATGAAAATTATGGTTAAGGCAAAGGGCTTTAAATGTTTAATCAAATTGAGCATGCCAATGTCTCCTAACTGTTTCTGAGGATTAAATATAAGATTAACCTAAAATATAATTAAAATACTTCAAAAAAAACAGTTTACTATCAAGACAGGATTCATGGATAACTAATAATAAAACAAAAAGTTAAACCAAAGCAAGCAATAGCATAGTGGAAGCAAAGCATGCCATGGTTTAACTAAAAATGCTATAGTCCGGATTACGTTTTTCTAATAATTAAATTAATAATACTTCTAAGAATCATTTACTTGACAAGAGTTAATCTATGAATCTCCAAATTTTCCCTAATATCTTTCTCAATTTCCTGCATCTTTAAAAAGTGCTTGCTTTTTTGATGATTTTCCAAGTGTTCTTGGCTGGCCCATTCCTCGCTGACAAAAAAAACTTTAGGATTGTCGGCATCCTGAAAAAGCTGGAAAGATATACAGCCGTTTTCTTTCCTGGTCTCATCAATAAAATTTTTAAACTCGTTTTTAAAAAACTCAATACCCTCTTGTTTAATTACCACTTTAACCATGAGCTTAACCATTGTTCTACCTCCTTAAAATAATAATCTAAACTTGTTTAAATATTGTAAAGCCATTTCTTGCAAAACCGCCTCACAGCTTTTCAATTTCTCTTAGCTTACTGTTTATCTTCCCAATTTATTCCACGTCTATTTTGGCAACCCTTGTTTATCTTGAATAATTTCTTTTATCCTTTGCAAAAAAATTTTCATTTCTTCATCGCTGCCAATGCTCACTCTAAGGTAATTATCTATTCTCGATTGCTTAAAATATCTGACCAGAACAGCCCGTTCTTTAAGCTGTTGAAAAATCTTTTGGGCAGGAAAGATCGGATGGCTAATAAATACAAAATTGGCTTGAGAAGGAACAACCTTAAAACCAAGCTTGAGAAGTTCGTCGCTTACTTCTTTTCTGGTGGCCATAATTTTTTTTCTTATTTGTTGAAAATATTCTTCATCCTTTATTGCCTCCTTGGCCCCGGCCAAGGCCAATCTGTCCAAAGTATAGGAGTTAAATGAGTTTTTAATAGTATTAAGTGCTCCAATCAAGTTCTCATTGCCCAAAGCATAACCGACTCTTAAACCGGCTAAAGATCGGGACTTGGATAAAGTTTGAACAACCAGCAGATTGGGATATTGGGATATAAGTCTAATTGATGATGTTCCTCCAAAATCAATATAGGCTTCATCAATAATAACCACACTATTACCGTTGTAACGCAAGATTTCTTCTATTTCATTAAGAGTCACGGCTCTCCCCGTAGGAGCGTTAGGATTGGGAAAAATAATGCCGCCGTTTTCCCGGAAAAACTGATTAACCGGCAAGGAAAAGTCCGGATTTAATGCAATTTGTTCATAATTAAGATTACATAATTTAGCGTAAACGGGATAAAAACTATATGTAATATCCGGAAACAAAATGGGCCGACCGGGATCAAAAAAAGCCATAAAAGCAAAAGCCAAGATTTCATCCGAACCATTGCCCACAAATACTTCTTCTTTTTTTAAACCATAATAATCGGCAATTGTGGACCTGAGCTCTTCTCCCTCAGGATCGGGATACAACTTCAAACTATCATTGGCGGCGGCTTTAATAGCTGCCAATACTTTTGGAGAAGGCGGATAAGGATTTTCATTGGTATTCAGTTTTATATATTTTTTATCCTTGGGTTGTTCTCCGGGAATATAGGGTTCCAAACCCAAAGCCCGTTTACTCCAATATTTACTCAATTAACTCAAACCCCTAAGTACAATTTAATATCGGTTAATATGTTACAAAACAAATTGGGAAAAGGCAATCACAAAATAACCCACCCAAGAAGAGTTTAACGATAAGCAGGGATATTTTTAATCCTCCAGGCAAAAATAAAATAGACGCAAAGAAAGGCCTTAAGGTTTAAAATAACATCACTAGGAGGATTTTTATGAACCTTTCATTTTGGCTGGCTTCAACTCCGGACACATCCTACCCTTTTTTAGAAAACGATATTAAAACGGACATTGCTATTATAGGTGGGGGCTTTGTTGGGATTTCCTGTGCCTACTTACTTAAAAAAGCGGGTTTTAATGTGGTAGTTCTGGAAGCCGATCGCATCGCCAAGGCGACATCAGGTCATACAACCGCCAAAATAACTTCCCAGCACAATCTGATATATGACAAAATTATCCGGCAAAGGGGAAAAGAAATAGCCCAACAATATGCTGACGCCAATGAGACGGCTATTAAAGAAATTAAGAAAATAGCGGATGAAAACAACATTGAATGCGACTATGTTCTTCAATCAGCCTATGTCTACACTCAAGAGGACAAATACATCGAACAAATAGAAGCTGAAACCGAAGCAGCCTCAAGTTTGGGAATTAACGCCCATTTTCTTGGAGAGATCCCCTTACCGCTCAAAATTAAAGCTGCTGTTCGCTTTGATAATCAGGCTCAGTTTCATCCACGTAAATATCTTTTAGGATTGGCTTCCACAATCTGCGGCAATGGCTGTCAAATTTATGAGAAAAGCAGAGTGGTCGATCTCGAAGAAAGTCTAAATTACACTCTTACCACAGCCCAAGGAAAAAAAGTAACGGCTCAAAAAGTTATTATCGCTTCCCATTATCCTTTTTACAATAAATCCGGATTTTATTTTGCCCGAATTTATCCGGAAAGAACATATATTATTGCAATTAAGGCCAAAGAAAACTATCCCGGCGGTATGTATATCAATGTGGAACAACCGGCCCGTTCTTTACGATCTCAAAATTCCGGCTTGGAAGAACTCATATTGGTGGTAGGAGACAATCATAAAACCGGCCAGGGTGAAGATACCTCTCTTCACTATAAGGCATTAGTGGAATTCGCCCAACAAATTTTTACGGTTGAGGATATTCCTTTTCGCTGGTCAACCCAGGATTGCATGACCTTGGACGGACTTCCTTATGTGGGATGCTATATATCCGATACCCCCAGTTTATATGTAGCTACGGGTTTCGGCAAATGGGGAATAACCAATAGCATGGCGGCAGCAATGATTCTCAGAGATCTTATTGTTGAAGGATCGAGTCCCTGGCAGGAAGCCTTTAATCCTTCCCGTCAAACCATTTTAGCTTCCAGCAAAAACTTTGTCATAGAAAACTTGAACGTGGCCAAACATTTGGTCAACGGCAAAGTTGAAGGGATCATTGCCGATTCCTTGGAAAATACAGAGATTAAACCCGGTGAAGGCAAAATCGTAAAAATTGACGGCAATAGAATAGGGGCTTTCAGAGATAACCAAAATAAACTGCATTTTGTCGATACCACCTGTACTCATATGGGATGTGAGCTTAACTGGAACTCTGCAGAACAGTCCTGGGATTGCCCTTGCCACGGATCAAGGTTTTCCTATGACGGCGAAGTTTTGGAAGGCCCGGCCGTTTATCCTTTAACAAGCGAAAAGGAAACCAAAACCCTCAGTAAACTCTTTAAGGAGGAATTTTAATAAGGAAGCCTTAGCTTTTTGAACTGTACATCCCTCCCTTCCGCTCCATATACCGAAAACCCCTTCTCTCTAATTTTTTCCTTGCCATTTGCTGATCAAGTGATGTAAGATATTCACGGCAGCTGTATATGGAGTGTGATAGTTATTGAAAAAAATTGTCATTAAAATAATAAGGCTGGCAATCGGCCTTTTTCTTTATCCGTGCGGGATTGTAATGACCATTAATGCCGACCTCGGCTTGTCGACCTGGGATGTTTTGCATCAGGGAATAAGTAAAACCACGGGCATAACCATGGGGCAAGCCAGCATAATTGTAGGTATTGCAATCATAATTACAACCTCTTTTTTAGGCGAACGGTTGGGTTGGGGTACTTTAGGCAATATTATTGTAATCGGAGTACTCTTGGATTTTTTCTTATACCACCATGTATTTCCGACTTTTGACTCTTTTATCCCCAGTTTTATTATGCTTATTGTGGGCATCGCCACTATGGGATTAGCTACATATTTTTATATGAGCGCCGAGTTAGGCTCCGGTCCCAGAGACAGTTTAATGGTTGCCCTTAAAAAAAGGTCTAAAAAATCCGTACGATTTATTCGGTTTTCCATAGAATCCGTAGCGACTTTTATCGGTTTCTTGCTGGGCGGGAAAGTGGGGATCGGCACTTTGGTTATGGTTGTAACGATCGGCTATTTTATTCAATTCTTCTTTAACTTATTTAAATTTGACATTTCCAAAGTCCAGCACAGGTTTATTGATCATGATATCCGGGCTTTATACAATTATTTAAAGCATAAAAAAGATAAAGCCAAGGATTGTTCCTCCGACTGATAATTAGGGATAGATATTAGTAAAGAAAACCGTTAAGTTTGAGACCGTTGGCTTAAACAATAAATTAGATTCTTTGAGCTCAAAAGCTTTGTATTAAAAAGGGCTTGTTGCATACAATTTTTTCGTTAGCAACAGCCCTTTTTAATCAAAACTTATTGTTGCTCAAGACATTTGTTTAAATTTTTTTGGATTTCCAGTAAAAATTGTTCAGTGTTTACAACTTTCTTATCGGGCAAAGCCGAAATTTGGGCCAAATCTTTGGTCATAATACCGGCTTCAATAGTGGCTAAAGCAGCTTTTTCCAAGGCTGTGGCAAACTGAGTCAAATCATTCAAACCATCAAGCTCCCCACGTTTTCTCAAAGCCCCGGTCCAGGCAAACAGAGTGGCCATGGGATTGGTGGAAGTCTCTTCTCCCTTTAGATATTTGTAATAATGCCTTGTCACAGTTCCATGGGCCGCTTCAAACTCATAATAGCCTTCAGGCGAGACCAAAACGGATGTCATCATAGCAAGACTGCCAAAAGCTGTGGCCACCATATCAGACATAACATCACCGTCATAGTTTTTGCAGGCCCAGATAAAACCTCCCTCCGATCGGATCACTCTGGCCACGGCGTCATCAATTAATGTATAAAAATATTCTATGTTGGCTTCCTCAAATCTATTTTTATACTCCTGTTCATATATTTCTTGAAAAATATCTTTGAATTGATGGTCGTATGTTTTGGATATGGTATCTTTGGTCGAAAACCAGAGATCCTGTTTCAAATCCAAAGCATAGTTAAAACAAGCGCGGGCAAAACTGGCTATTGATAAGTCGATATTGTGCATGGCCATGACAACGCCTTTGCCCTGGAAATTAAAAATGGGCTTACGAATCATTTTCCCATTCTCCCCGGTAAAAAGCAGTTCAGCTACGCCTGGCCCCTCTACCCTATATTCCACACCGCGGTAAACATCTCCGTAAGCATGGCGGGCAATGGTGATCGGCTTTTTCCAGGTGCTTACCAAAGGACTTATCCCTTTAACAGTGATAGGGGTCCTAAATACCGTTCCATCCAAGATACCTCGGATTGTAGCATTTGGGCTTTTCCACATCTGTTTCAGCTTATATTCTTCCATCCTTTGGGCGTTGGGAGTAATGGTTGCGCATTTGACGGCTACCCCATATTTTTTGGTAGCCTCAGCAGCTTCAATTGTTATTTGGTCTTCAGTCTCATCTCTTTTCTTAAGACCTAAATCATAGTATTCTGTTTTTAATTCAATATAAGGCTGAAGCAAAATCTCCTTGATGGACTTCCAAATTATCCTGGTCATCTCGTCCCCGTCCATCTCAACCAAGGGGACATTCATTTTAATCTTGTTCATCGTTTCCTCCATTCTCAGCTTTATTTTAAGTAAAACTACAAGCCAATACTCATCCCGTTACTGTCCGCTTATTTATACAACAAACTATTATACAATAAATGACCGGCTTAAAGTAGTTCGGAATAATTGTTTTGAATATCTACCTCCTCAGAAACCGATACAAATCCTCCAAGTAAACTCTTCTTACCGTTTTCTTTAAAGAAGGATTATCAGCCGGGGCTTCCTTTTCAGGAGCATAACGGTAATAAATAAAGGCCTCGGTAATAATTTGCAGTTGTTCTTTTAGCTGCGGATATTTTACAGCCAGCCGCCGGTAATAATTATAAGGAGTCTCCCCTATCCCCCGGGCACATCTTTTATAGTGGCCCCAACGCAATAATAAGTTATAAGCCTGCTGAACCGACATTTTAAAAGGTAAAAAAGGCAGCAATAAACAGCTAATTTGTTGAACAAATTCCCGCAACCGGCCAAAGACAGTTTTCCAAGGTTGAAAAGGATCAAAAGAGGGAATGGTTCGCTCCTGCCCTTTTCTTTTCCTTAGCAGCGTAAATATTGCATAGCGAACAAGGGTGTAAAGAGCAAAGATAATAATAAGCGCAACTATGAGTAAACAAATTCCCAGCAAGATTTTTATGGCAACATAAAGCCAGGGCAAATCGGGAACGTCTGTTCCGGTTACCACTTCACTTTCAGCCGAGGCATGATTATCCGCTGTGCTTACCCCTCTTTTGCCATAGAGCAATTTAGCTAAAAACCCTATGATCTGGGCTACGGAATGGACAAAAACCAAAAAAGCAGATTGTAAAAAGTCAAATACAGTTCCCGCCGGTTCGGAAACATTAGCGAGAATAGTTATATTCTGGGAAGCAAAGTAAAGGAAAATAACCGCCAAGCCGCCACAAAACCAAACAGTCAAAGGATTATAAGTACCGGCATTATTATGGATATATAAGGGCAGTAAGTTAAAAAACAAAGCGGTAAGAATCCAGATCATTCTGCCCGGCAAAGGAATTTCAGCAATGCCGATGGCCAGGAAAACGCCCAGAGTCAAAAAAATATAGAGATCAAAGTGGCCATAAACATTAATAGGTTTGCGCCTGTAAACCAATAAAATAGAACGGAAGACAAGCCAAAGAATAATGCAATCTATAAGGGCAACCTTTATTCGGGGCAATAGCCCAGAAGGCAGTACAAAGAGGTACACTAACGGCAACCCTGTCAACCATATCATAAGTCCGACAAGCAAGCCGGTAATTATTAGGTTTATTAGTCCAATAGTTAAAAAACGTATGCTTTTAAAGCTAAGAAAATAGTTAACCGTTGTCAGGGTAGCCGTTAAAACAAAGAAAAGCAACGGATTTATTGGCAAGCTCTCTTTCATTAAGCCCAGAACACAAACATAAAGCAAAGCTTGAAAGCAAGTTTCGGAAAAAATAAGCGCTAAATTTAAACCTAGTTGCCTCTCAGTCATTTTAGTCCTCCGTCAAGGGATAGGATATTACTTGGCAAAAGCGAGAAGGTAAGGCAATATAGCGAGGTTCTTTTTGGATCAAAATCAGAATTGTCCCAAAGGGTAAACTGACGGCCATATCTTTAAGCAGTTCTTCAATATTACCCAATTGGGCCAACTCCGCCCTGGCCAAGGATTCCAGCACAAGTCTCCCTTGGTCCAGAGTTCTGTTAACAGGAACAAAAATAGGACCCGTTTTTTCCTTCATAGATAGATTGGCTACTATTCCAAAAGGTATTTTTTGGCTGTCAGCCCCAACAGCAAGGGTAGCAGCCACTGACAGAGCCTTTTCCATTATTGCTTGATTTACACCATCTAAAGAGAAAAAACTTTGAGCGTCTATGGTAATAAGTATCTGCAGGCTGGCTGATGGTTCAATAATTTTGGCTAAAAGCCTGTCCTGATGGGCCGATGCTTTCCAATGAATAGAGCGCATCGGCATATCCGGAGTGTAATCCCTTAAACCGGCAAACATGATAGGATCAAACAAAAAAGGGCGTTTATCCTGCTTTAGGCCGCTAAAATCAGCGGGTTTCATTTCTATTTCTTCCAAGGGTAACAACTTTGGATATACTATCAGCCTATTCTTTTCCTCGATAATCTTCTGCCGGAAAAAGAGACCCCAAAAATCGCTGGAATAAACATATAAAGCAGGGATCTGATAATAGCCGCGTTTTTTAATAGTTATCCGGTAATGCATCTCTTTAATCTGATAGGAGCCCAAATAAGCTCTACCCTTTATTTCCCCGTTTAAAGCCGCCTCCTGGTCGGTTAGCAGTTCGAATTCCGGGGTTAGAGTCAGATACCAGCTTAAGAAAACAGGCAGGCGTTTTTTATTACAGAAAACCAACGTTAAATCTATTTCATCATCGGGAAACAAACGGTTTATGTTCATCTTTGTTTCAACCTGAATTTTTTGTATTCCAAGTTTTGACCATAAAGCCGCTGTTTCAAGCATTAGAATTAACAAAAATAAAAAAAAGGACGGCAAATAGTATCCCACTTTTAGCAAATAGAGAAATAAGACTACAAATCCTGCTCTAAATAACAGCATTGTACAAACAGAAGTGGAAACGGGGACAGGTGTCACTAGACCATAAGTCTTGTTATCATGCTTTTGTTCCATTTTATTCACCGCGAATATCTACCGGAACCGGTACTTTTGCGATAACTTCAGCCATAACCTGGGAGGCTTGCACTCCTCTGAGGCGTTCTTCTCTCTTTAAAGACAAACGGTGGGTAAGCACATAAGGAGCTAGGTACTGAACATCATCCGGGAGCACAAATGACCGTCCTTTCAATAAAGCCAAGGCCCGGGCCGCTCGCAATAAGGCTAAGCTGGCCCTGGGACTGGCCCCGAAAGCTACAGCGGTATGAGTCCTGGTTGCACGGACCAGCTCCACGATATAACTCTGAAGCGACTGCTCAACAAAAATGTTGCAGGCTAACTCCTGCCAATTTAGTACATCTTGGGTGGAGGCAACCGCATTAATGCTTGAAAGAGGATTTTCCCGGCCATGTTTTTGCAGGATGCTTTCTTCCTCTGAAGCACTTGGATATCCCATGGAAATTTTAAGCAAAAAACGGTCCAATTGAGCTTCAGGTAAAGGGAAGGTTCCATCATGTTCAATCGGGTTTTGGGTGGCAATTACAAAAAAAGGCTGAGGAAGTTTAACCGTTTCCCCATCCAGAGTAACCTGTCTTTCTTCCATGGCCTCCAACAAACTGGATTGCGTACGAGGAACTGCACGATTTATTTCATCCACTAGAAGAATATTAGTCACTACTGGTCCAGCTTTAAAGACAAAATTATTATGCCGGCGATCTAAGACATAGAAACCGGTAACATCGGTCGGAGTCAAATCAGGTGTACACTGAAGCCTGTTAAAATCGGCATTTAATGAAGCCGCCAAGGTTTTGGCAATTAATGTCTTGCCTACCCCCGGAACATCTTCAATTAAAATATGCCCTCCCGCTATTAGGGCTACCAGCAACAATTCCAAAGCTTCATCTTTGCCCAGGACAATTTCGGCCATAGTTTCCTTCAAGCGTTGTAAAGACAATGGTTTCATCTCTTTTCTCCTTCTGTATCCTTGGGAATTTAACATAAATAATTTAATTTCAATAATAGCATAGAATAGGTAAAAATGGATATGGGGACAATTGCCATACCGTCTTTTAATTTAGCATCTTTTCAAGTTCTTCCCTGCTAAAAAAATACTTTTTATTGCAAAAATGGCAAATCGCTTCGGCCTGGTCATCCTCGTCAATAATTTTTTTGATTTCTTCCGGACCCAAACTTGCCAATGCTCCGGCAATACGTTCCCGGGAACAACTGCACTTAAATTTTACCTCCATCCTTTCCAGTACTTGCCCCTCGCCAGGACCAAGAAGTTGTTCCAGGATTTCCTCAGGAGTAAGCCCTTCCTGAATCATGGAAGAAACAGGGGCAATCGTTTTTAGCCTTTCTTCAATGGCGCTTATAGTTTGTTCCTCCGCTCCGGGGAGCATTTGAATCATAAAACCGCCTGCCGCTTGAATCGAATTATCCGTATTTACTAAGACTCCCAAGCCTACGGATGAAGGTATTTGTTCCGAAGTTGCCAGGTAATAAGCAAAATCTTCCGCAATCTCACCGGAGACAAGAGGAACCTGTCCGGTAAAATAATCACGCAGGCCAATATCTTTTACTACTCTGAGAGTACCGTCAGTTCCAACTGCACCACCAACATCCAATTTGCCCGACTCTGTAATGGCAAGATGGGTTTGGGGATTGGTAACATAACCCCTAACCTCTCCTCGGGCGTTAGCATCAACCAAAATAATTCCTAAAGGACCTCGTCCTTCTATTTTGATAGTAATTTTCTCTTCACCTTTTAACATGGCTCCCAGCATAAGCCCGGCCGTCATTGTTCTCCCCAAAGCGGCGGAGGCCGTAGGCCAGGTATTATGCCGCCGTTGAGCTTCTCCGACAGTCTCAGTGGTTC
>Ga0134097_1001495_pt1 | contig 16977 bp, 14 predicted proteins | sample 8_3taG_FD_94450 | JGI IMG/M metagenome (GOLD analysis project Ga0134097, IMG submission 94450) | Switchgrass degrading microbial communities from high solid loading bioreactors in New Hampshire, USA - 8_30_10_142_A2 metaG | ecosystem: Engineered > Bioreactor > Semi-continuous > Anaerobic >... | reverse complement strand
TCATTATTGATCCTGAGACAGGTGCTGTTACCGTCCATTACAAAGTCGAGGATGAAACAGCGGTTGAGTTGTCCGGCGAAGATTTGGGATCGATCACGCAGTACCAAGACCTTTCTGTAGTGATCGAGACCTCCGATGGTACCATTGAGTTGTCCGGCGACACACTGCGCGCAATCATCAAAGCTGCATCCGGAGACGATATCACCATCGATATACAGCAAAAGTCTTTCGGTGAAATCGAGGATCTCTTCGCAAATCACCCGGATGCGGAACGCGGATCTATGCGCGATGCCCTCATCATCGAAGTGACCATTGGCTCAGGTTCCAAAAAGATCAGGAGCTTTGGCGGCCAGAGCATCGTCCTTTCATTCCCGGTTGAGGAAAAAGATACCGATCTCGTTGCAGGCGATACGGTGAAGGTATATTCAATAAGTGATGACGGAACGATCGAAGAACTGACAGGGATCGTTGTCGAGAAGGATGGAGTCAGGTACATCGAGGTCAGAACGACTCACCTATCATACTTTGTTCTTACAGATGAACGCGTCAGCAGTTTTATCGATGTGGATGTCAACAGCTGGTATTACAGAACCGTAAACATGGCGGTTTACAGAGGTCTGTTCAAGGGTGTCAGCGAAACCGAATTCGCACCGGATATGCCTATGACAAGGGCTATGGTTGCGGAAACGCTATATCGCTTGGAAGGAAAGCCAGGCGTTGAGTTCGTAAACGCCTTCAAAGACGTCAGTGCAAATGCATGGTATGCCCGGTCCACGTCATGGGCGGCGATCAACGGGATGATTACCGGCTATTCCGATCACACCTTCCGACCGGATGTTCCCGTCACACGCGAGCAGTTGGCAACGATACTCTATCGCTACGCGAAGCATAAAAGGTTTAACGTCTCAGCGTCCAATAACCTCTCAGCGTTCAGTGACTCTTCAGATTTATCCGACTGGAGCCTTGACGCAGTGAAATGGGCAGTGGCCGAAGGTTTGATCAACGGTGTCAATGCATCGACACTTGCGCCAAAAGCTCAGGCCTCCCGCTCACAGGTCGCCACTATACTGCTTCGCTTCATTGAGAAGTTCATGGGCAAGTAAAAGCTTCATATAATCGTAACACATGACATGCTCCCCTGTTTGCCATTCGACTGCAAACAGGGGAGCATATTTGCATAAAAAAGCATATATCTGCTCGATGGCGCACAAACATTTTCGCGCTGCCGAAACCGCAGATCAGGCGACTTGTAAGATACGGCTATATATGAATATATGAAGCAGCTATTAGCGCCCGCATACCTGATATCATGATATGCGGGCGCTCTGACTCTTCCCTCACGTGTTATGTTTATAAATAGTAATCATTACTAAACCACCGAAACTGAAGGCCCTTTTATATCATTCTATTGTAGTTCCATTTATACCACCTTATCAAGCTGTGGCATCGCGTATGAGTGTTCCGATTGAACCTGCTGATAAACTCTCTGTTTCTTATCTGCATCAACATTTACTTGAATATGCTTGATATCATTTAGCACGCATCCTATCACTTTCGCTCCTACCATCCGGAGATTCATCAAACTCTTGCTTATTTTTTTTAGCGTATAACGGTCATGTTTTACCACAAACACTACACAATCCGAGGAATCAACCAGATTAAGAGTATTTGGATCCGCATACGCAGAAGGAGCATCCAGAATCACATAATCATAATTTTTCGATAACTCATCGATTGTTTCAATAAACTCTTTAGATTGGAACAGCACTTGCTTTTTATCAAACTGATGAATGAAAGGAATTACGTGAAAACCGCGCTCAAGTTTCGCTATGTATTTATCCTGATTCTGAAGGTCTTCCTTCACGCCATAAAACGACGTAAACTTCTCCCGCGGCAAATTAAGATAGCGATGGACGCTCTGTTTATGCATGTCGCAGTCGATAAGCAGCACGCTTTTCCCCATGCGCGCCAGACAGATTCCAAGGTTGATCGCCACCATCGTCTTACCCTCCTTTGAGAGGGTGCTTGTAACCAACAGCTTTTTCATCAGCTTTTGGTTTGCCAGGTGGCTTATCAGCGTACTCATCAGCAGGTTGGAGCGTATGTAATCCGAGGGCAGCAGATCCGAAGTCATTGCGAGTCCCGCCGGCGCCTTCCCCTTCCTCACGTGCTTAATCTCGCCCAGAACGGGGAGCATCAGTTTTTCTTCAATCCCGCCCACATCGATCACCTTTGCCGACACGTATCCACAGGCAAGGACCCCCAATCCGCTGAGCATTAAGCCTATCACACCTCCGATGATACTGTTCCGCACCGTATTCTTTGGTACTATCCCGGTTATGAATGCTTTATCAAGCACCGTCACGGTACCAATCTCAACGGTCTCCCGAAACGCATCGGGCGCCACGTCGGCAATCGCGTTTGCTAGGCTCACGGCAATATCGGCATCCGGATAAAACGTCGTCACATAGAAAACAGAGGTTTTTTCGACAGGAGTCATCGTCACTATCTGCTTAAGCATTTCAGGCGGCATCGCAAGCCCCAATATTTCCGCCACTTTTTCCATCACCCGGTTGCTCTTCAGCACCTCGTTGTAGGTTGGAACAAGGCTCTGCGCAAATCCGACTTCCGACATAGTCGGTCGTGTGTTTTCTCCCTGATTATTCTCGTTATCCACATTAATTAAAAAGGATGATGTAGCAAAATAACTGGGGAAATAATTATACTCCGTGTAGGCGTATCCGACCGCGGCAAAAACGACGGCAGCCAAAACAATCAGCCAGATTTTTCTCCTGACCAAATAAAGTATATCCGATAATTTGAATTCGAACTCATTGTTCAACTCTTCCTGACTCCGGTTCATAGTTCCTCCCGATTATCAAATATTTCAGCTTTTTTCATCTGTTTTCTATACGATAGCACATCCCGGATTAACGATTTCTTAATTTTATCGCCTGATTTTTATCAATCCCGGTTAACTTCCCGTTAAGGCCGGCTGTGTTACTCTTGTCCCGATACCCCTTATATCTCGATTTGACAGCAATCTACATGGCATCGATTCGGGATTTTAGGAAATCACGGGAAATCACGGAAATTGACAATATCATATGATCCGGAGCTGATAGCATGAGCATAAGATTTAATACATATCGTTACAGAATAGCCGACCTGACATTTAATATCGTTGCGGACGACAGGTTTGCTCCTTTAGGAAATTCCGAGTTCATCTTAAAGGATGACAAATCGAGAGATGCATCTTCGTCTGACGCGTACAATGTATCCAGCGTGATAGTTTCCTTTCCGAAGGACGGGTTTTGCACAAGGGCGGACCGAAATGCGGTGTCGTTTCATCAGGCGGGAGCGGATAACAGGGCCGACATTTATGGCTTTGACGACGTTCTGGCCCACAGCATCAGATGGAAGGAAGGATCCCGCGACATATGCATAATGTCGGGAAAAGCCCAGGCCCTCCCCTTCGACGGATGCGCGGGGGAAGTGCTTTTCAGGACGATGATTTTATATCACCGCGGTATTGTGATTCACTCGGCGGGAATCGAGTGCGACGGAAGCGGCATAATTTTCACGGCGCCGTCAGGTACGGGCAAGAGCACACAGGCACACCTGTGGAGACTCCACCGGAACGCAAGGGTGCTTAACGGAGACCGCACGGCTTTGCGATTCGACGGAAACACCGTGTACATTTACGGAACGCCATGGAGCGGCTCGTCTCCGGACGTGCTGAACGCGCGTGCACCGCTTAGGGCAATTGTGGTCGTTGAACAGGCGAGTGAAAATACGCTGACGCAGCTGACGCAGCAAGAAGCCGCTTGGCGGCTTATCCCGCGCTGTTATCTGCCGTTCGGAATTCCGTCATTGCTTAACCGAGCTTTTGATGTTCTAAACGGCATTATCAATGTCGTGCCCGTTTATCTTTTGAAATGTAAAATTGGTCACGAAACCGTCGATCTCGTCAGCAACAGGATTAATGTATAAGTCGGATGCAATGCAAGCGAAATGAAAGGCAAAAAAACAACACAAATCCGTCCCGGTTGGAGGTGGTCAGGATGGGTAAGACTAAAGAGAAAAAGGAACTGCGATGGCTCGTGTCTAGGTCAAAAACGGTTTTTGTTCAGCTGGTTTGCCTCACGGTGCTGAGCGCTGCGACTTCCGCGGTCGGCGCCTTTTTTGTGCTCAAGTCGAAAACCGTGATAGACACGGCAACCGGCGTGAAAAGCGGAAATCTTGCAGCGCAATGCGCAATACTGCTCGGCGTTGTGATTTTAAAGCTCCTCCTACAGTCGCTGATGAGCGTGATCAATAACCGCGCTACCATTAGGCTTGACACCCGGCTTAAAAAGCGCCTTTTTGAAGCCGTCATGAGGAAAAAATGGCTTCATTTGGGCGCGATGCACAGCGGCGACCTGATGTCACGGTTTACAAGCGACGTAAACCATGTTGTGAGCGGCGTTACCGGCATCGTGCCCCAGCTTATTTCGCTTATAACATCCCTGTGCTGCGGTTTTGCTGTTTTGCTTGTCCTGGATTCCACCTTTGCATTAATAGCCCTGTTGGTGGGGCCTGTCGTCGTCGCGACGGGAAAACTCTACAGCAGAAAAATAAGGCATCTTCACGTGCGGTGTCAGGAAAGCGACGCAAAAATGCGTTCGTATATGCAGGAAGCGATCCAAAACCTTCTTCTTATCAAGGCCTTCACAAGCGAAAAGAAAAGCCTGGACAGTCTGGACGAGGTGCTGGAAGCAAACAACAGGCTTCGCGTTATAAGAAACACCCTCAGCATAGTTTCGGGCATCGGACTTACGCTCGGCTATTACATAGGCTACGTTCTCGCGATTGCCTGGGGCTCATATCGCCTGTCATCGGGATTCATAACATTCGGCACCATGGCCGCTTTTCTCCAGCTCGTTTCCCAGATCCAATCTCCTTTTATCGGGCTTGCGGGAATATTTCCGCACATACAAACCACAATCGCATCGGCCGGCCGGCTGATGTTTATTGAGGAAATGCCCGAGGAAGACGTTCTGCATAATGAAACGGCTCCGGAACTTAAGCTGCTTATTAAACCCGAAAGAGTCTTTATGAAAAACGTAACCTTCTCCTATAAATCCGAAAAAATACTTAACAGCATAGACCTTGAAGTGAACAAGGGCGAGCTTGTCATTCTCGCAGGTCCGTCAGGCATAGGAAAAACAACCATACTTCGGCTGCTGTTGGGTTTGTTGGAACAGGAGGAAGGCGAGATTTCCCTGACCGACATGTACGGCAAGGAATTCGCTGTCGACAGCCGCACCCGATCGCTATTCAGCTATGTCCCCCAGGGCAATATGCTGTTCTCCGGCACAATCGAAGACAACATCAGATACGGAAAATCCTCCGCAACAACGGAGGAAATAATGGAATGCGCACGAATGGCATGTATTGACGACTTCATTCGGAGCCTGCCGGAACAGTATAAAACCGTTATTGGTGAGCGCGGTCTCGGTTTATCCGAGGGGCAGGCCCAGAGAATCGCCCTGGCGCGGGCTCTCCTGCGGGATGCTCCCGTCCTCCTGCTTGATGAAGCCACTTCCGCCCTTGACGAGGTTACCGAGACAAAAATCATCGAAAACCTCCGCTCCCGCCTGGGGGACAAAATGTGCATTTTCGTCTCCCACCGCAAGTCCATCAGCAGAATGTGCGATCGCGCCTATTATCTTCTGAACGGAAATTTGCAGTTCATAGATTTTCGGAAAAGCTCCGCGGTAAACTAAACTCCGGCCGTGTCACACGGCGTTTCTGGTATAAAGAAGCTCCTTTTTCCGCCTTTTCGTACCGTGCAGCAGATTCCGCAGGCAAAGAATGCTCTGGGGAATCATTTCGCCGATCTCTTCGCTGTATTTGCATTCTATGGTTTTTAGCATTTCTTCGGCACTTTCCAGATCATGAATATTTATGTACGCTCTGATACACTTCTCATATGCGTCGATCGAAAGCGGGTCGATCGCGATGACGGATTTCATCGCCTGCGCCGCTTTTTTATACTGTCCTTCGCGCATATATATATCATATAGCTTGTTTTGCACGTTTTCGTATGCCTGCTCGAGCTTCATCTGCCGTTCGACGGCCCACGGATAAGCCTCGACGCCGAAGTACTGGCCCGTGTAAATTTCCGACGCCTTTTCAAGAAGCGCTTTATCTTCAAAACCCGTCTCGCGGAGCATATCCAGTATGTCAAGAAACTCCCATAAATCGCACCTTACCAGTTCGGGATTGAGGTAATATGATCCTTTCGCCTGTAAAATAAGATCATTGAAATTTTTCTGCCTTAAAACCTTCCTGATGTTGAAAGTGTTCACATGGAAGTTGTTTATCCCGTTCTCCGCGTCCATTTCCTGCCAGATAGCGTCGATGATCAGATCCCGCATTACAGGGCTTCTCCGGTGATGGGCAAGATACGCGATTATTTCTTCCGCTTTTTTTGTACGGAATATCACCGGTTCTCTGCCCAGCGTAATCGAAAAACCACCAAAGCATTTTATGTACAGCCGTTTCTGTTTTTTATCTTGCAGCCCGGCGTCGGCCATACGGTCCGCGTCATACTCATTTGTCCTTTTTATCACATATGTCCTTGTTTTTCTCGGTTCTCCGGCATCATACCGTTTCCCGTTCTCGTTCATAAAAAACACAATTTCCATGGAAGGATTATACTGAAGCAAAAGCTCGGCAAGGACGGTCCAGTGCAAAACCGATTGATCGATATGTACGGCGTCTATTTTCGACCAGTCGGTCCTTGCAACCGCTTCAAGCGAAGGAACAAAGGATTCGACCAATATGTAATCTTCCCGCGCGAGCACCCACTTCTGCCTTTCCTGGATTGCTTTCTGATCATCGGCAATTATCACTGTTCGAGTCATTTTTCTTCCTCCGGCAATGGAATATAAACAATCCTGTAGTATCCGTTCCTTTTATGTAAAATATTAGCACGCAGTAAAACAAGTGTAAAGGCAATATAATCGTTTTTCGTAACAATAATTTCGACATTCTTATACATTTTAATAATTCTTTCAAAATATTATAACAATTTTACTTAAATCTTATGTCGATTGCCGACGAAAACCGCCGATCGAAAAAAACGCAGTTAATTATTCATTAAGTGGTATTTTGATATTGTTTGAATATAAGTTCTAAGAAAAACAGTTAAAATCGAGGGTAGAAAATGAAACTGAAAAGCGACTTCATGCTCAGAGAGATCGCCGGAACCTGGCTTGTCGTGCCTCTTGGAAACAGGGTTGTGGACTTCAACGGCCTTATCACCCTGTCTGAAACGGGAGCGTTTTTGTGGAAGCTCCTGCAGGACGGCAAGGAAGATAAGGAAGCTTTGGTGGCTGCGCTCCTTGAGGAATACGACGTCGACCGCGAAACCGCCGAAGCCGACGTTACCGATTTTCTTGACCAGCTCGAAAAAGAGAGCATAGCCGAATAACGGTGGAAATACTTATGGAAATGTCAGGGGCAAGCTGATGGAATCCTACAAGACGCTGAACGAGTTCTACAATCATCTGAAAATGAAGGCCTACGAGCTCGGCATACCCTTTTCCGGAGGATTTGAACTGACGCCGCGCTGCAACCTCCGCTGCAAAATGTGCTACGTGAGAGAAGATCCGAACGAGCCGTATCAGAAGGAACTCACAGCCTCGCAATGGATCGGGCTCGGAAGGATGTTTGCCGACAAAGGCACGTTATCCCTCTTCCTCACCGGCGGCGAACCGTTGCTGCGGGACGATTTCCGGGAGATATACGAAGGCCTGAACAGATTGGGTTTTCGCATCACCCTTTTTACAAACGGCACGCTTCTCACGGAGGAAAAAGTGCGCTGGCTCGCGTCAATTCCCCCCGGCACGGTTGACATAACACTTTACGGAGCGAGCGAAGATACATATAAGAATCTGTGCGGTTCAGGCGAAGCTTACTTAAAAGCAGTCAACGCGCTCGATATGCTTTTGAAGTACGGAATCAACACAAGGGTCAAGATGACGGTGGTAAAAACCAACGTGCACGATTTCAAAGCAGTCAGGGAAATTGCACGCTCCCGCAGGATACCGTTCCTTGCCGGGAACATCATCCACGGGCACCGTACAAACGGCATAAATCCCTGCGAAAAAATCCGGCTTTCACCGGAAGAGATATACTCTTTCGACGACGCGGATTTTGAAAACATGGACTGCGAACCGATCGATATCGAAAATATGAAGCGGCGGCACGGCGACCTGCCGGCAATGACCTGTCTTGCCGCGAAATGCGGATTTTTCATCACCTGGCAAGGCCATCTCACACCCTGCGCCCTCTTCACCACCCCTTACACGGAGCCGCTGAAAACGGGGCTGGATGAAGCCTGGAGCAGTTTGAAAGATAAACTTCCGGAAATATCCAAACCAGAAAAGTGCAGGTCGTGCGACAAAATCGCTTTCTGCAGCGCATGTCCTCCCCGCTTGAAGCTTGAAACCGGCCGCTTCGACCTTCACAGCGAATATCTATGCAAAGTCGCCCAAAGAAAAGAAGAGTACCTGATCAAGATTAACGAAAGACTGGCTTCAAAAGCCATATGAAGGAAGGTGTGCAAAGTGAAGAAACCCTACTCAAAGCCGACGATCAGCCGGCTCGAACTGCGCCCGGAAGAAAGGCTGGCCTCCAGCTGCTGCCCCGTCGTAATCTTCCAGGACTGCAACGACTCGGACGGCATCCTGGCATGCTCAAGGCCGCAGCTCGCAACCGAAGTTCCGGGACTCACAATTTGTGACAACCAGTTCAGCGGCTCATAGCAAACGAACTGCATCGCTCTGAAAAATAATGCTTCGTTATCTCGGAGCATTATTCTTTACTTTTAGCCTAAAACGAAAACGGAGCTTCTATATGACAAACCATATTGCACTGGAAACCGGAATGAAAAACATAAGCCCCCTGCTGATCGAGCTTATCAGGGCGGGGCAGACCGTTAAGATGACCGTCACCGGCAACAGCATGTACCCCTTTCTTCGCCATCTGAAGGACAGCGTTTTGCTGACAGGCCCCTCCCGATGCCCGATAAAAAAAGGCCGCATAGTGCTTGTATGCAAGCCTGACGGAAGCTATGTTCTGCATCGTATTGTGAAGCTGCGAGGCGATTGCTTCTGGATGCTAGGCGATGCCCAGACCATGATGGAAGGGCCGTTCAGTACTGATTCAATAATTGCGACGGTTAAAAATGTATCAAAAAAAAGGTTCACAATAAGTACTGATTCAATAATTGCGACGGTTAAAAATGTATCAAAAAAAAGGTTCACAATAAGTACAGATTCGTGTTTATGGCGTTCCATGTCATTTCTTTGGCATTTATTACTACCCATACGATCGTCAATGTTCAGATGCATAAGATTTATCAGCATAATTAAGACAAGAATAACTAAAAATACACTTAAAAGATAAAGAATATAAAACTATTACCCAAATTATAAATAATTTTGCAGTTAAGACGTGGATTACTAAAAACCGTGTCATTTTTTACGTATAGTTATTAAGTCTTCATTATTCGAATATTACTCAATTGCCGCCTAATAAGTCTTTTAACCTTTACCGAAACAGGTATATTGCAATATGTTTTTAACACCAGCGAAAAAATAGTATCGTCAAGATCTCGGAAAAACACATCCCGGCACGAGTTTGGTACGGATGATTTATATGCTGGCGCGTTGTATAGAAGAGCCTGATCTAATTCTACTACTTTATATGCAATTCTCTTTTCTATGGCCTTGAAAAATGAGACTCCTTTAGACGTATGAAGCATAACTAAGCTGGTTCCTTGATTATCGTCCATATCGGGAGCAATTTTTTCAACGCCCCAGAAATCAGCCAGAGTAAGGTCGCTGTAACGGTGTATTGTTTTGAAGTGACATTTGCTACAAGAAGGCCTTAGAAAAGTATTGCAAAGAAAACCATTCATATAAGGGTCATTATAAAACTTTTGCTCATACTTTTTCCCGTCATCAAAGGTAAAAACTAATTGAAACTCATGCCAGCCGGTTTTCTTGTTTCGAAAAGCAATTTCCGTAATTTCAGCACCGGCTTTTTTTCTGTGATAATCCAGGTAAGCTTTCCATACTTTGGGTGAAGGTACTCCGTGACAGATAATATCCTGAGTTAATAAATTCTCATAATATTTTCCAAGATACGAGTGCAGCCCTGCTATCTGACATGGTGTTCCGGTGAACAGAGTTATTCGTCCTGCTTCAAGGAATCCTTTGGCAATTGAATAGGATCTGCCTATATTGCTTTGTACGTACTTTGATCCCTGAAACTTTGCTATTCCGTCCAATGAATCGGTATAGTCATGAATAACCGAAAAGTCATCCGCGAATTTCGCTCCAAAAACAACTCCGTTTTGCGAAATAACTTCTTCTGCAAGCAAGCGAAATATTCCTCCGGAGGAGCTGTTCATGCGTTGCTGTTTATCTTTGTTCTGAGCTGCATATGAAATCGTCCAATCGTTATTTGGTTTTGGCTTGAAAATAGGGCATGCCTTTTCACAAAGATTGCAATTGAGACAATTGGTCATATCAACCTCAGGGTAAAGAAAACCCTCGGTGTCAGCTTTCATGGTCATGCTGCCGTTGGGGCAGATATTGCAACAGGCAAGGCAACCGCAACAGTCGGACTTTGCAATAGTTTTAATCATCTTGCATACCTCAACATAATTCGTTTAATTGGAGAGGTAATTAAATTCTTTTCATAGCAATTCATACCCATAAACCAAATTGATAAAGCATACACTACTGTATAAAAAGCAATAGCTATTACCAAATACTCTAATACGTAGACATTCAGAAACTGCTTTAGAATTACCCCAAATATAATTGGAATTATCATAGCCGGCAAAACCTGAGCAATATTTTTCCAAAATTTCAGGATGTCTATCCCGCATTTTTTATGGTAATAGATATTCATAATTACGATGTTGCCGACAACAAGAGAAACAGCAGTCCCAACCGCGCACCCGACTCCTGAAAATAGTTTGCATAAAGGGATGCTCAATAACACATTCAGAACAGCTATTCCCAGGTAAACATAGGATCGAAACTGGTGTAAATTTCTGGCACGCAGAATCTCAATTCCCAGATTCTGAATCAGCGGAACCGTGGACGGGATTATCAAAAGCAACGTTATATAATAAGAGTCGCCGTAGGTGTTTCCTCCCCACTTAAGAATAAAGGGATGGCCGAAAAAAACAAACCCGCTGCAAATCAATGCCAAAATCATAAATTGAATCCGTCCTACCTTAATAAACAACTGTTTAATATCTTCCGAACGCTTATTGGATATCAGAAAATGGACACGCGGTATAAAAACCGAGGAAATTATAGACGACAATTGCTGATAATAGCCGTTTAGCTGCGCGGAAAGTCCGTAAATTGCCGTTGCTTTAGAGCCTTGAAATACTCCCAGAAGAAACTTATCAACATTCCAATTGACTTGGTCAACTATTATATTTATAAAAATAAATGATGAAAACGCAGCAATGTCTTTGAATAAATGCCTGTCAAATTTACTGAACGCAAACTCCATTTTCAGCTTTCTTATGCAAAAGGCAAAATGCAATATATCTATCAGGATGTTAAGTGAAACAGTAACGCAAACCATGCCAATAGAACGGAAACCCAACATAAGCGCCAGAAGCGATAAGAATGGATTGGCGACAACTTTCGCAAGGTTGAGTACACGTTGAAAAAAATACTGTTCGTTAGCAGTAATATAAGTGGAAAAAATACTGAATGGAAATGAAACGCCAACATTAATGACCAGTAAAGTCATAAGCGCTTTGGTGACAACTATCTCATCAGCTGTTAATTTTGAACGGAATATTTTATTGGTGTTCATCACAAGAACACTGCCGGCTAAAACTGCTATCAAACCGATGACTGTAAATACCGTCAAATACATTCCGTTCAGCTTTGCAATTGCATTTTGGTTCTTTTCCACTTTGTAGATGTTATAATATCGTATGTAGGAACTTGAAAACCCGAAATTAAGAAGACTAAGATAAGATACCGTCGATCCTGCCAATGTGTAAAGCCCGTACTCGCTTTGCCCCAGCAAACGTAACATGGCAGGCGTGTATATAATAGATACCAATGCACCAAGAGCTACTGAAAGATAGGATAATATTACACCTGCTTTTAATTGATTTATTCTCATTATACATTTTCCTTCTTTATAGTTTAAAATACAATCCAAATCGCATACACCTAAAATTCTTACTGTTTTATGCAAGACTTCGGAGACAGATATATACCTGTACTAAAGTCTCTTCTGTTTATCGATTTTGTATATATTATCGCATTCGACTTTCTCAAATTCCTTTCCAGGTAACTGATAGATTTTTCTCTCATCTCTTCCAGTGAGCTTAATTTCTTATTATAATCAGTTTTTTCAAGGCTGTTTATGTATTTAACGGTCATTTTTTTGGCACTATCACAAAAATGATCTTCATTCTCAAATATTTTTACAAGACTATAAATGCGACTTCCCATTTCTTTTTTCCCATTACGTGTAAAAGCAAAATATTCTTTTTTATATATTGAAGAGAAAACGCATGCGTGGTAACTGTCGGTAAAAATAAATTCCGCATATTTGATAAGTGATATAAATTGCTCCGGCGTGACTCCTTGCATCTTAATGTCGCCGAATCTCGCATCGCAAATCCTATACTTCCCCAGCAAATACGGCAATGTCGCAACTTTTAGATTGCGTTGCTTTGCAAACCTGCTGGCTGTCCTTCGCATTTTACCCCCGTTCTCCAGGAAAAAGCAAAAAACATATTTTTCGGATATCAGACGATCGGCACAAATGTCATCCCATTCTTCGCGATTAAGCAATAACACCGGGTCCAAGACCCATTCGGCACGGCATATATCTTTAAGCAATGCAACCGCATCTTCTTCTCTGACAGAAACCCCGATGTACCCGGAAAGGTGTCTATAAAAAACCTTTTTTTGCTTGTCTGTCAGCATTGTCTTCCCAACACTCGCCGCATATGAGAATTTCGGCTTTTCGCTTCCGGCAAAATCTAAAAAATAAGCTGGATTATACCATTCAGGATTCCAAACCTGATCGCTGCCTGTAATGAAGGCATCGTACCTATCATTACAATCGGAAACCGTTTCGCTTGTGTATACTACTTCATTATGCGGGATTGAAGCGGAAAAATCGGAAAATGCTGTTTTCAGTTTCATTTGAATTTCATTACTTTTTCTTTGAAATAAAGTTTTAATAATGCGCGATCTAACTCCATTCAGAACACTTGCAAGAAACGAAAGTAAATTATATCTTTTATCCAGTGCGGTATGTTTGGGTGAGTAAGAGATTTGCTCCGCAGTAAAATCAGTATATTGATTTATGTATCGACACAATGCATAGGATTGCAGAATCCCCCCATAATTTGTATTGCCATAATAATGCGTTATAATTCCTATTCTCATAACTTTCCTCTCATATTTTAGTTATTCGCGTAGTAACTTTTATCTCTGTAACTCAATAATCTGGAAATAATTCCCGAGGGTATCAGAAAAGAAACAAGAGTTATACACCATTTCTTTTTTGGCAACCTGCGTATATCCAATTTTCTGAACATTTCAAAGGCCTTCTTTTTCCATCCTTCACTAATCATACTCCTAACCTGTGATAATTTTCTCAATTCAGCAATCTGTAGCAAAGAGTCTTTTCTATCTTGCGGCACTGCAGGGTCATCGATTATGCTCGGGATCCTTTTTATAAATACCCAATCCGAATAAAACTTTCTTCTTGATGTGGCACCGCAATTCGTTCTGGTATAAACTGATGTTGTTTTTTTACTTATTGCAACGGAATAATATGCAAACGCCCGATACCACATGTCATCATCTTCACCATTCCTGACACCCGGCTCGAAATAGCCGAGCCTGGAAAAAACCTCCCTATGGCAGCATATACTGTTTATATGCATAAAATAGCCATACTTCTGTCTGATTAAGAAAGCATTACCGCATTCAAAATCATTGCTGTTTATGCTTTTTAGCAATTTTTCCGATTTTGGTACAACTCTTCCGTCCCGTAAGCAAACCGAATATCCGGTTAAGTACATACGGCAATTTCGATACTTTTCTATTAAGTATTTCATGGTTTCCAAGTGATCATGCATCCAGAAATCGTCTGAATCAAGAAAGCAAATGTAATCATGCTTGGCCAGTTGGATACCCGTATTTCGTGCGACGGAAACACCTTGATTAGTCTGCCTAAAGTATGTGATTCTATCATCACATATGTTTTTAACCAGATCACCGGTTCCATCACCGGATCCATCATCTACAACAATTAACTCAAAACCGTCATAACTTTGACCCAGGACACTGTATATGGCTTTTTTTATAAACTTTTCGGCATTAAATGCAGGGATTATAACCGAAAACATAATCTTGCTTTTATCTGAATTTCCTTTCATACTCATTAAAGACAATCCTTTGCTTTTTATTTTGCTTGCCAGAAAAATAAATAAGGTATTTCCCCGTTGCTGCCGCTCATTATTCCTTTATAAAAAATATATCCCAGCAATAAAACACTGCATAATTTAAAGACCTTGCCATAATTTTTCAAGTTACACAACATGCCGATATAAATAACCTCAAATATATAAAAATATGCTCCAATTCTTCCCGCATATGCGAAAAAGTAGCTTAAAAAAGTAAGAGAAATTCCTAATATATAATAGATTCTGCTGGACTTTACTATGTACCTATAACCATCCAATTTACCTAAGTAATTATTTTGATTACTTTTAAATACAAAAGCCGTGGAAAAGACGAATAATAATTTAAAAGGTAGCATAAATCCGATATTACTGACTCTTGTATTAAAGTAACTGATATATTTATTGACTAAAAGATCAAACAAACCGAAAAACGCGATGATAGACATGAGTAGAATAATGGTAAGGCCCATACGCTTTTTCTTGTCCAGCCTCTTAAAGAATAAAATCTCAATGGGAATAAACAGGAAACATATAACTGAGGAAATATGAAAAGCACTGGCAATCAGTACAAATATCAGGAACTTGAAGTATCTGCCGTTTACTAAATATCTGCTGCCAAAGAAAATAATGGCTATCGCAACAAATTGGCGCAGCACATTCAAAGAAAAGCCATATAAGGTTATGTAATAACATAACACGCACCACGGGAAAGAGGAGTATTCTCTTGCTTCCCACAGTCTGAATATGATTAATGCATGAGCGATAAATGCATACAGAAAAAAGAGAAATCTCTCATCATTCCAAATTTTAAGCAGAAAATAACAAATATGCATAAAGCTCTCTTCGACGCCATAGACTAAATCCATTTGCTTATTTGATATTTTATTGAAAATACTGAAATATGTTTTCGTATCTATCCCAACAGAATTGGCTCTCAATCCGGAAACCAAAGACAATACTATGATTATCAGCCAGGCAAATATTACCTTGTTTGCTTTAGTTGCCAATTCCGCCATAAGAAACGTAAATATTAAAAGACCTGTGTATATGAGAAATGATTGAACATCCATTTTTATTACCTAACCTGATATTGTTTTTTGGCATAATCAATACCACTATGCATTTGATAAAAACCGCGTACCCATCCATAATCAGTATATTTTTTTCGATGTTTCCAGCAATGATACATCGCATTTATTTTGCATAACTTTCTGTTTAAAACACAAAACAGAACTCCTTTATCAAAAAAGTACTTATCATTGTATCCCTGAAACCATGTTGATATCCTGGTATCGTCAATATGCGCAATCGCTTCAGGAACCGCACAAATTTTAAGTTTATAGTCTAGGCAAGACTTGAGAAATAATGTGTCTTCCCCATTACTGTATTTACATCCGCCTCCGAAGAATAAATTAAATGAAATACCGTTCAGTAATACGTTTTCTCTTCTGAAAGCCAGCCGCGCCGCGCCGTACTTTGCGTAATTCCATTGGTAGATCCTCGTTACTTTCTTATTCTTATATCTCTTTCCATTATCATTTATATTAAAGACAATAACAGAAGCTGCCTCGTTTTGTGAAAATGCATTTGATACAATGGCTGGATATCCATCAACAAATCGCATATCATCATCGGCTAAAATGCAAATATCCGCAGTTGCCCTGAATAAGGCATTATTGCGGTTCAAGCCTACTCCGCATTCGTCGAAATTCAACCATTTTATCATATGTCCTTTATACTTAAAAACTTCTATTTCATTTCTGTCGCACTGGTTTCCCACAATTGCGTCTGTTTGAATATTCATCCTGTCAAGCAGCGAATGGTCCTTTTGATTCATAGTAGCTATCAAGACCTGCATAGTCATTCCAAATCGATCCTTTTGTTTCCGAATAAACATTTGCGAATCACGTACGAGTAGGTGGTCACTCATTGTCTGAGTGACCATCCACTCGTACACACGTTTTTGCTGTAAGGAAACCGTTATGATTTGCCTGTGTTATTTTTAAGAATGCTTGTGCGAGTCTGCTTCGGTTCCTTCCGGATTTACTTCTGGCCCTTCCGGATCTGCTTTAGACTCATCCAGATCTGCTCCGGGCTCGTCCTGATCTGCTTCGGATTTGTCCGGGTCTGCTTCGGACTCGTTAATTATCATTTTTCCGTCATCGCCGAACATGTAATACCCTTCCGCAAACAAGCCGTTTGTTCTGCTTACCCAGTACAATCCGGTGGCAAGTTCTCCGTTCGATCTTGCGTAGTAATAGTCATCGCCTATTTTTATTAGGCCCGCAGGTGTCCTTACATCGTTCACATAATAGTAGAGCTTTCCGCCTTCCTCGATTATTCCGTTCCTGAGCACCATCTTTCCGTCATCGGCGAACATGTAATATCCTTCCGCAAGCAAGCCGTTTGTCTTGCTTACCCAGTACAGACCGATAGCAAGCTCCCCG
>Ga0134097_1001484_pt1 | contig 17053 bp, 20 predicted proteins | sample 8_3taG_FD_94450 | JGI IMG/M metagenome (GOLD analysis project Ga0134097, IMG submission 94450) | Switchgrass degrading microbial communities from high solid loading bioreactors in New Hampshire, USA - 8_30_10_142_A2 metaG | ecosystem: Engineered > Bioreactor > Semi-continuous > Anaerobic >... | reverse complement strand
GTTACGCTGCGCCAGCCGACAACGTGGCTGCGGAGAATATCCGCAGGGCTGCTGTCAACCAGCCAGACGCGGCAACCGCTTAGGTTAGCTGCAAGCCTCCGACTTCAGTCGGGGGTAGTTGACACTTATCATCCTTTCATGCAAAATCAAAAGCACCCTCGGTTGAGAGTGCTTGAAAATCAGTTCGGGGTGGTTGACCAAGCGCCGTCGTTGTTTTGGTTCCCAGGCCCGAAGTTTGTATTGATACCAAAGTCTTTAATTCCACCTAAAATACCAGATTGATAACAAAGGTTATTTACAACTGTATTTTTACTACTCTCATTATCAATATATATACCATAGCTTGGTTTGTTAGTCTGTTCACCCCGCGAAATTCTGTTGGATTGCAATACACAGTTATCGGATCCTTCAATCTTGACATTGCTATAGATAGCGTTGGCTAATTGACTATTATTATACACTTCGTTGCCCATTGCAGTCACTTTATTCGACATTCCTATGCGCATGCCTTCCCGAGCATTTAAATACAACCGACTATTTTTAACGGCACTATCATTACATTCATAAATCGATACCCCTTCGCCATTTCCATAGGCCGTAATTTCAAAAACATCTATATTTGTGCTACCACGCGCTCTTAATCCTGCCGTTTCGTTATCATTAACTGTACAGGATGAGACTTTTACATTATTTGACTCATTGACAAATATCCCCACTTCTGATCCTGTTATTTTAGATAATCTTGACACCACAACTGTATCACATCTCAATAGGGATAATGCATTAGCATTAAAATTGGATATTTTCACATTATCAATATAGATAAATTTCCCTTCCTGTATATGCATTCCATCAATAATTCCAGTAACATTGTTTTTATTACCGTTCAATGTAACGTTTTTGATCGAAACATTAATTAATGATCCACCTTCATCATCTGCATAAATAGCCTCAAACGACTTGCTAGTCCCGCTTGCAACTTTGATTGTTCCGGGAATATCTAAAATCACATTTGATTTGAGGACAATGCTATCTGTTATAATATATTCTCCGTCGGTTCCCATTATTGTAAGTGTAGCTCCTGGATTAGCTGTCAAAAACGTATTAATCGCCTCGTTGAATGTTGCCTGATCATCTATCCCATCACAAATATAATCAGCCCCGACTCTTGCGGCCGGAGATGCATTATGAGCCGCAATAACTAATGCTATGGCCCGTTGAGCATCACCAGCGATAGCCGAGATTTCTGGTGACGGGATACTCCGCTGATTAGACGTATCAACAACAACCACTTGCACGTAATAAGTTTTACCAGGGGTCAGTCCTGTAACCTGTATTGGGTCGTTTGTTGTAATCATAAAGAGAGTTTTATTGATGCCGTTCCATTCACTAGGCGAATTCGGTTGACTAATCCATTTTGAACCATCCCAGCCAGTTGGCTTAAAATTGGGTGTTAGACTGATAAAAACTTCAAAATGCTTAAAATCGACAGGTTTTTCGTAAGGCATTGTGATCACCCCATTTTTAGGTTTGGCGGATTGTTGGTTTGACGAACAACCCACCAAAAGAATCAAACAAAATAATATTAAAAGGATTCGCTTCATATCGTTTCCTCCAAAGTTATTTATTTACATATATTATTATGTCACTCTAGAGGTTAATTGTAAACCCTTTGACAGAACTTGTGGCTGATATGCCATCAATACGTTTCGGCGGACCAGGCGAAATCAAATACACCTGTTCCGCAACTTCGTCGAGGCTTTGCTCAACTAATCCCCAAACATTAAATGAGGTCAATTTGATATAAATGGTTTTGCCAATGTCCTCGGCGCGATATGGGTATTTAAAAATATTATCGTCAATCCGCACAAATTGTGATCCAGCAGGATGATCACCTACCGCCGATCTATACGCACCTCTTACTAATCCGGTTAATTTGTATTGATGTGTTCCGGTGAGTTCTGCACCCTCATAAGCCAAAAACTCGCCATCGACCCAACACAATGTATTTAAATATTCCGCATCAGCTGCCGTGCCAGAATTGAGTTCGCCGCGACTTTCAGACAAATCAACTGAAAGAGTTGTATCCGTACTACTCATAGCAGAAGTTAATTTTCCAGTTCGGCATGGACCGTAGATTTTGCCAATTTGCTTATAACTCAGATTGTCATCACTAACCCAAACACTACATCCACCCCAATACTTGCCAGAACCCGAAGCTGCAATCCATATTTCGGGACGGTTTGCGGTAGTAAGTTCTTTTGGAGCTTCAAATATAACTGGGGGATTGGCGTTCCCTGGATGTACATTCCGGTCAATCATATAGCGACTAGGCGTTCCTGTGGTGAATTTCGCGCCGGAATAAGTTCCTGGTTTTCGTCCGATTGCCGTAACGCTCAGTTCTCCATCCTCATCCTCCTCAACAGTATCGATAATAACTGGAATGGGATTGGGCGAGATAACAGGGTCATAAATCGTTATAAAATCCCCGGGTTCCAAAAGACAATGTGACCAGCCAAGCTTAAATTTATATTTGTTTCTACCGTATAAGCTCGCCCGAACCAACATATTAGCAACAAACTGGGCGCGGTCACGTGTATAAATAAATGACAGGTCAACTTCGCTCATTGACCTGCGTCCTCGCGCATTGATATCCGTAAGTATTTCCCCGTCAACAACTTCTTCTTCGTAGTTGTTTTCTCGATTAATAAACTTGACAGGAACATGATTGTAAGCTTCTGCATTACCCGCCCTCTCAAATTCAATCATTGGATCGTCATCCAAGAAATCATCGGCGGTTAGCTCATAAAGCGGCTCGGTGTCCGGCTCATAAACCACGCCATTTCCCTCGATTCGTTCGTCGCATTTTGGCACAAGCTTTAATTTGTTTTGTGACCAAAATACAACTGTGTTAGTGGCTTTACAAATTTTGTTGATGATTTCGTAAGCTTTTTCGGTTTCGGTTAACGATAGTGTAATATAGAGGTCAGCCGCTTTACAATACGTCCGGTATCGTTCGAGGCTCTCCGGATCGATTCCACCAACGCCGAAGCCAACACCGTTTAATTGATTAGTACAAATATATTCGATAACATCAGCCGGATTAACATCTATTCCGTCGCCAGTATCACGTAAAAGGCCTTTAACTTCGAAATTGAGCTGAGGCACTCCGCCGGACGATCCTAGATTCATAACTCCGGCAACATAACCCAAACCGGAATATGGCAATGCTTTTTCGGGATATTTTGATTGTGTATAGCTCCACGGTTGCTGCTCGATTTCACCATGAAACAAAGTGAGATTTAGTGCTGATAGGGTAGTTTCTCCTTCCGAAGTCCAGACTCGGTCGATATCAATCGGGCCCTCGGCTAATCCTAAAAGGACAGCCGCTTCATAGGTGTATGATGTGTTTTCGATTTTACCACCACCTTTTCCGGTGCGCTGAGTGTCAACGTGCGGAATAGCAGTAAAATCATAGTAATCTATAACATTACCCGAGATTCTGGCGGTACCAAAAACTATAGGTACTACTACACCATACGTCGCCTGGTTTATCTGAAATCCAGCCAGCTTGTCCTCGCTATATCGTACGGTTTTCCCACCCAAAATTATCGCCTCCGTTTAGGCCTGTAAAATCCAGTTAGTCGACTAGATCCGTCATTATAACATAATAAAGCCTCTCTAGCATCCGAGAGGATGACACCCATCCGAACATAGGAATGGATAACTTTCGGCCACTCAATTACAATGGCTGAATGACTAGAGCTTTTCCCAAATCTAAACATGGCAATATCTCCAGGCTGCGGCGTGTCGACCGGATCGCAATATTGCAAAATATATTCCAAATACCGTTCCTCGGCCCGATGCAGGTGGATTTCATGCGGATAATAGCCAGGATTACATTCACCGGGCTTGAGATAGCCGACATTTTCGTAAACACCAATCAAAAATTGCCCACAATCAACGCCGACGCCTTTTAGTTTAGCCCCTCTGTGGTATGGAGTTCCAAGCCATGTCATGGCTTCTTTAATTACTGCCTCTCGTAGTTCCTTATCCATTAGATAATCGTCTCCTTCAATGGAATGTAAGGAGTCGCTCTGTTCCTGTTAAAGTTGTTGAATTTACTCCGGCATGTTTCCGGGGTTTTGTCGCATCCAGGGTAAATCTTGAATGTGTCGCCGACAGCCGGAGAAGTATCAAGTGGTATCAGCATGATAATCCGTCCATTTGCTTGATAAGACGCTTGAATCGGTGCTGATACTCCTGACAATGCTCCAGACGTAAATTCAATGCCGCCTTGTTCAAAATAACCATCAGATCTGACAATAGTAGTGTTAAAATCTCGTATTCCGTTTACAGCCGTAATGGTTCCGGTTGTTATATAATCACTGATTTTTAATCCACAACCAGAATCATATAAAGCATAAGGACAATTTGGGTAATATTTTCGCAACGGATACTCAACATTAAGTTTTTGCACACCGGATTTTACTGACCATCTCATTTCCAGACCGCCGCCAGATTCAACGTCAATGTAGCCGCTAAACCATTCAATAACGCCGATTAAAATTAAATCGTTTTGAGGATTGATGGTATCATCGCCGCCGACAAAGCGAAGCAATAACCCTTCATCGAGATTGCTTGGATGGTCCAAAAAACACCGATAAAGAGTTAATTGTGCTTCGTCAAAACCACCATTATGAGCCACTTGCATCATCGGCGAACCGCCGATTTTATCCGCCTCATTACATGCAACAGTAACCGTCATTTTATCAACGGTTATGTTTGATGTTAATTTAGTTCGTGTCCGCTTGAAAATTGGTCCTTTGTGGCTAAAAACACGACCATCCTGCAGTTTTATAGTGCGGTCAAAAGCGGCATAACGGAAAACGAGACCACTTTTCAAAGTGATCTCATATAAATCACAGATTATAAACTCTTTCTTGCTATGCAGATATGCCATCAATTCGGGCGATACCTTTTTCATTTAACAGTCACCAACTTAACTGATTTTAGGCGATAAAAATTGTACCAGAAATGTTCCCAGGTCAAAGAATCATCAGCAAATGCTACGCGCCAGTAATATTCACAAGATGCGGTTATAATCGAACCGGCGGCAGGAGCAGAGAGAAATTCAATCAAACCATCTTCATCTAATGTTACATTCGTTTCAACGTCGTCAACATAGACTTTTAGCGTTCCAGGCACAACATCGAGAATTGGCTCGTAAAATTGACCGCCCAAATCCCTTAAAAGTTGAAATCCGGTAGTAAATCCATCTCCGATTCCAATCAGAGAATTTTCGATTTTATAATCCTGGTCGTCTTTCCAAAGAAAAGTTCTAGCCTGTCCACGCATTTTAGCAAAAAATCCAGCGACATAATCAATTTCTGATGGATTTAGGCAGGTGTAAGAGCAGTTTAATTCATACTCTGGATATGACCAGCGAGAGAGCGTTTTACGTCTCCCGCTGGCAGATTTTTGTATTTCAGTGTTCCATTTTTGGGTTTTAGTTGAGTTCCACGCCATGCTAGGAGGACTAATAAATACAGGATAACTCATATTCATACCCCCACAGGCTCAAATTCGCGGTAAGCCTTACGCATCCAATCGATCATCACATTGCCGCCGCCATCGTCGAGCCAACGCCTAAAGGATTTGCTATCAATCGTCTGTATCGTTGGACTGAAAACAAAGTTCGGCTGTGGTTCTTTCTTGTCCACCAAGCCGACTTTTTCGAAGTACCTCCGATTGAGCGGTATCACAGCCTCGCGGTATCGACCTTCGCCGATTTCGGCAATGGTTGGTCCGGTGGTGATACCACCTTCAGCAAGGGCCGGAATCCTTGCAAGCCCTTCGCTCAATGCCGTGGTCGCCGTGATTCCGGACATTGCTGGACCGGCATTAGCCCCCATCGTCGCCAACGACACCATAGCCGCCGCCGGTGCCCATGCGGCAGAAATAGATCCGGCGGTTGCAACTGAGGCAGCAGCTAACGTAGATTGCATGGTTTGTCCGAATACTTTCATCATAATTTGTGACGCCATCCACTTAGCGACCATTTGACCAATCATAGCCAAAACAGCATTTTTAAGGCTTTGCCAAGCGTCACCGATACTCTTTGCGTTATTGATAACGTCAACGAAAAAGTTTTCGAGACCGCTATAAAGTCCGCCCATAACTTCTGCCATGCGGTCCATAGTAGACCTATGGGTTTCTTCCCAGTATTGATAATATTGATCAATTAGAGCTTGACGGCCAACCAAATCTTGCTCAAATAATGCCCGTTCGCTATTCAATAAATTCATATAAGCCGAAATATCTCCGGCGTCACGCGCCTTTTGAAGCATATCATTCCACATATTCTTCCGCTTTTCATATTCATCCTCAAGAATTTTCAAGCGACGCTGGGAATATACAGCTTCGACGCGCTCTAAATCGCGCTGATAATTTTCGTTATAATCTTTTGTTTCTTCGAGCGCTTTGATTTGTTCGGCTTTCCAAATTTCAAGCTGTTCAAGTTCCGTTTTCGTGGTTTGTACCCATTCACGCTCAATAGATTCACTGATAGATTTAGCTTTATCCCTCAGGCGTTCAAGCTTGCGCTCTTCTTTTTCAGCCTTGTCCTCGGCTAGTTTCTGAGCTTTTGCGGCATAGGTCTCTTTCAATCGTTGTAAATCACGCTCATAATTTTCATTAGCCGCTTTGGATTTCTCTAATGCAGCTAATTGTTCCTGATACCAAATTTCGAGCCGCTCTTCCTCTGTTTTGGTCATCTGGACCCATTCGCGCTCGATGGATTCGCTGATACGTTTGGCTTCTTTTTGAAGTTTTTCAAATGCTCCTTCATCAACTCCGCCGCCGACCGAAATATTGCTTAATCCTTTAAATTCTTTTTGTAAATCCTTCGCGCCATCTCCAATCTCTTTAAAGCTGTTAAATAGCGATTTTGCAAAATTTTTTCCGCCATCAATCATTTTTTGCACGCCTTCGTTCATGTCGGCTTGAGCGGATTTCATGTTAGTGGTTGCGCGATTAAGATGGGCGTTCAATTGTTCGGTAAATCCGGCTAATGGATTTTGGACGCCTATTTTTTTAAAAACCCAATCAATAGCATTAAAAACTCCAGCTAACGCACCGTAAATGATAGTTTCAATAAGCGACCATGCCCATTTACAACTTCCAACGATATTCTGCCACAATCCGGAAAACAGCGTCGAAAGAGGTTCCCATCCTTTCCAAATGGCCCACGCTAAAAGACCGATACCAGCACCAATGCCAATAAATTTGAGCATAGGCACAACGGCAATTTTTAATGCTTGTGCGAATTTAACAAGCGCTAATGTAGCCGTGCCGCCAACTGCGCCGGCGAACGAAAAAACGGATGCTGTTACGTATGGAGGAACCAAATTTCTTAAAGCCTCATTTATTCCAACTTGCTCAACCGCGGCCTTAAAATCAACTAGTTGGTCGCGGATGTTTTGGAGGATTTTATTAATGCCCAACGCTTTTTCGAGTTCGGAACCAAAACTGGCCAAAATTTGCACGAAATTGGATTTAATAGTATCCCAAACAACCGGCGTTTCGTTGGCCATTTTTTCCATCATACCACGATAATCGTTCTGCATACCAAGCAAAATGGCATTGATGGCTGTTGTGGAATCAACCGCGCCTTTTTGGATCTGTTTCATCAATTGCGGCACCGAAACACCGAGATAATCGGCGAGATAATCATAAGCGTTGATTCCTGCTTCGGCAAGTTGCAATAATTCCTCTCCTTGTGCCCTGCCCTTTGCCTGAATTTGAGCGAGAGCTAAACTAATTCTCTCAACGCCTTCCGCACCTTTTCCAAGCGCCGCGCTGGCATCACCAACTACATTTAAAATCGGCACTACGTCCTGAGCCGCAAACTTAAATGCTAATAACCTTTGTGCGCCTTTTGAAAGACTTTCAAAATCCAAAGAGGATTGGTCGTCAAGTTTCCGTAAATCAGATAGCATTTGTTTTGCGCCTTCAGCACTTCCGGTTAATGTTTCAAAGGCCCGTTCGGTCATTTTTAATTTGCCAGCGGTCACAACTCCTGCAACACCCACAGCGCCAAGAGCAGCCGTAAATGCGCCTAATACACCAGCCGCCTTTTTCGAAAAAGAAAGAGCCTCCTGACCAAATGCTCTTTTAATTTGGCGTTGAGCAGCATTAAGTTCTTTTTGTAATCCACTGCTATCTCCGCCGATTTTTACAAGTAATTCAGCTATAGTCGCCAATTATATACCTCCTTTCTGGAGGGAATCTTTAAATATATCTTTTAAATACTCTTCATCCACTTTTTTATCGCGTTGCTTAGATGCTTGTCTAAGCGGCTTTAATAAATCCTTGGGTTGTATCGTTCGTTTTGCGACTTTGCCAGAAATGTTCATAAGATGAGAAACAAAATAGGCGGCTAACGCTTCTTGCTGTTCCTGCCGCCAAACAAACCCTTCATAGAGCTTATAAAACTCATGCGGCTGTAACTGTTCGAATTCCCACGGTTTTAATTCTAATGGTCCATACGCAATAGGTTCAGCCCATTCCACCCATTCGGCAAAACAGGAGACGGTTAATCCTCCCCCGTCTCCTTCTTCGCGTTTTTTGCCATCTTTTTCTCCTTTTTTGTTCCGCCAAAAATGCCCGTTGCCATAATCGCTTCGATAATTGGCAAGGCAATATCAGTTATGCTGCCTCCGCTTTCAAGATATTCCTCAATTTTTTCGGCATAATATTTGGGATCAGGTCTATGATGTTGTTGCATGCCGATTGCGAGTGCATTGATGCAAAAATTAATACTAATATCTTGTTCAGCGGCTATCCGCATAATCGACATTCCCATAGCTTTTTCAAGTTCGATGAGTCTCAAAATATCAAACATAATATATTGATTTTCGCCAAACAATTCAAAAGGTACTGATTTTTTCATAATAACAACTCCTTTTATATTTGTTATCGCTAATAGCGTTATTTTCAAAATTAAAGCCCCGGATTAACCGGGGCGTAAGTTTTATTCCTCAGGGTCAATCAAATCAGACAGAGCGCCGTTGCCCTCGAGTGTCCCGCTCAAAGAGGCTTCGCCGTCGTGCGGGGTTTCAATGGACAAATCGGTAATAGCGGCCCATCCAGTACGATACTTTTTGTTTGGATATTCAAATTTAACTTGAATTTCTTTCCCTTCGTTAAAAGCGGTTTCAAGAGCTTCAATGCCATCGTCGTTTAGTAAAACGAGTCCGTCTAAATCAATGGACCAGCCACGCAATCCAGCTTTGGACGATTTCCAGCCACCAGATGTTTTGTGACTAACATCGATACTATCGGCGTTCCGGCTCAATGAGCTTCCACGTTGTCCGCCAATCAACGTCCATGTAGGTACCGTGACGGTTCCGGTATTGACGTACAATAGATAATCTTTACCTACTGTTGCGTTAGACGTGCTTGGGTTATCCGGCAACGTCGCTGCAAACCGTTGTAAATCAAATTTTAGCATTTTATCTACCTCCTAAATTTTGAATTTTCGCAACAAAAGTAATGACGCCATGATAACCAGCCGTTTCCTCGGGAAAAGCCTCGAAGAAATCGACATCTTGACTCATGACGTTAAAGTTTTCTTCTGATAAATCAATGGGCCACGATGTCAAAACCGCTGTGACATCATTGGCAATTTCGTTGACCTCTTTTTTGCCTTCGTATTCACTCCAGATGTGGATTTGGAGTGAAATATCACAGATATCAGCCGTTTTATTTCCGGTTTGTTTACAGGTGAATGATCCAAGCGTTAAGTATGGCAATTTAGCATCGCTCGGCACATCGTCATAAACCGGAGTAGTCTGATATTGCGACAAAATAGAATAAACGCCCCGTTGAAGGGCGTTCATTGGAATTCTACGAACAATCAAGGTTTAACCGCCTCCTTGATACCCTTGATTAAATTGGGTTTCTCTTCTTCAAATGCGGGTCGCATAAACGGCCTTTCTCGACGTTTGGGAATGTCGGCTTTAGCAGCATAATACATGCCACCAATACCCAAACCGCCTTTCCAGGGAATCTTCAAGGCTTTTCTTTGCCTGGTGGGTTTAGTAACAGTTGCTTTTGCCCCAAATTCAACGAGATGTGCATATGGCTGTCGAGCGGCGATATATCCAGTGATGGTTTTGGCATCAAACCGAGTTGAGATTGATTTTTTAAGGTCGCCACTTAGGACCCGAACCCTTCGACGCGCTCCATCTCCGATGACTCTAGTGGATTTTTTAACTTGTTCTTCGACTTTCAAAGCGGTTTTACCATCGTAATATTTAATCTGCCGGACGGTTTCGCTCAGTTCCGGCACCGAAAAATTTACTCGAAATCCATATCCACGAGTCATTATTTCACGACCTCTCGACAGACCAAAACCGTTGTAGTTCGGTCATGGTCATAAGTATGTTCTACATCGAAAATGCGGCCTGCGTATAATACCCGCCATCCTTTTCGAACATCAGTTCGGCGCCGAATCGATATTTCGCGTGTCATGTCGCTGATAATCGTCCCAGTTTCTGGAACGGTTGCGAGTTTCGGTTTTGCAAATTTAGCCATCATCTTTGCGACTGTGACCCATTCTGATTTGAAACCTCCTTGCCCGTCCGGAGTGCGCTGATATTCCTGAAGTGTTATCAGATATTGTAGTTCTCCGGTTCTAATCATGTTAATTCGCCAACTTTCGCTCTCAACTGGCCAATCAGCCCAACAATTCCGGCATCATCAGCTTTTCCTATCAAACTTGGGTCATCAAACCACCGAACGAGTAAAACTCCTGCAGCCATTTTGGCTAACGGGTCAATCATCGTATAGGTATCAGTCAATATTCCCCAATCAAATCCTGTGGCATTTTTTAAAAATGCATCGACAGCCGGTAGAAACACAGAGATTACTTTTTCCGGCATCTCGTCTACTGTTAAATAATTCAGTAATTCAGCTGCCTCTTGCTGAGTTAAAATCATTTACTCCACCGCCCCGGGAGCCTCAGCTACTTTCTTCGTCTTTTTCGCTTCTGCTTTGGCTGTTTTAATTTTTACGTTCGGATCTAAATACCCACCATTCTGCAATTCTATGATCCTCTCTTGATCGTCCGATACATAAACAGAACCGACATTATAGGCTTTTTGGGTGTTCTTATCAATAAATGACTTTACGACAGCCACTTCCAATGTTCATCACCACCTCTTTTAAAAAGCAAAGAGGGAGAGCGCATTACTACTCTCCCTCCGCTCTACTATGATTAAGCAGCAGACGCCTTCTTAATCCGAAGGAATCCATTTTTGCTAACAACGTTTCCACCAAGGAAAATACTTCCTTTATGTGCAATCATGCCTTGCTTGAATTTATAGTCGGTAGACCGTTGAACATCCATATCGCTGAATACGCAAAGCATATAATTTGAAAGCGGACCATAGGCCATACAATACTCTCCAGCGGCGGTTCCAGCTGCGCTGAGAGGTTTACAGGCGCTATTAATGATGAATGGGATTCCATCAATGGTCCCAACATTACCGTTAGTTACAATATTATGGAATTTCTTTCCGTCAGCTGTGCGTAATTGCGAGAATTTTTTGAGATCAACTTTACTCAAAATCAATACCGCAGCGTCTTCTACGTCCTCATCACCGCCATAGCTGAAAATAATTTCGTCCAACGTATTGTTGTTAATTTCAGCCAATTCCAAATCTGTATTAGCGTCGATAGCAGTCGCTTTATCACTGAAAATACCAACGAGATGTCCGGTCGAACCGTCGCCGACAAGAATCTCGCGAGTAATCTTTTTCCTAGCTGCAATCCGAATCCCTTTAATGACCTCAGCATCGTAATCAGCAGCAGGCAATTTTTGAAGCTCTTCGGTATCCTCAGCATAAGCAGTAATCTTAGTTTTATTAATTTCCGCATATCCAAAAGTAGGTTCGGCAGTTGCATAATCGCCACCTTCAGAGGTGTAATCGCCAATTCCATAGCCTTTAATATAAGGTTGCTTAAAAGATTCACCGCCTGGAAGAGGTTTAATAAAGACGCGATCAAGTAAGCTAGAAACCTCATTGAAGGTCGGCCGAATATCTGTCGCCTGATGTTGAGGCAAGATAATTCCGGTCGTCGCAATAGTAACAGACCTATTTTCTTTTAAAGCTTTTCCGCGTTTTTCACTTTCTTCCCGCGCTTTCTTGTCGCGATCTTCCACCGGAACATCGGAAACAACTTTAAACCCTTGTCCAGGTTGATAAACCCTCTGTTCCTGCTTCTGACACTCAACCGTATTTACAGCTTTGGTACGTTCATCCATTTCTTCGTCTGCACCTCCGCTCTTCTCGATGTCAGCGATCATCCCGCGCAGTTCGCTAATTTCATCATTAAGCTTTTCAATATCAGCGTGAATGGATCTCAGCTCATTCACATCTTCGCTTTTTTCAGATTTGGCAACCAGTGCCTGCCGTTGTTCTTCCTTTGCTTGTAAAAGTTTCATCAGTTTGTCTTTCATAATCAAATACCCCCTAAAATTCGATTTTTAATTTTTAATGCTTGGATTTGGTCGGCCTCCGCCTTCCGTTTCTCGCTCTCCAGCGATGCAGCCTCCGCCGCTTCTATTTCACGCTGAGCCTCCGCCCAACTACGTGCCGAAATTGAAGTGTCATCATAAGCCGGGATGTCAACTGCCGCAACATCCCACAACTTTTTGATTCTAATAATTTTTCGTGTATGAGTTTCACGATCATACGACTCTTCCTTAACCGTAAAAGCAAAGCTCATTTTGTCGATATCCCCACGTTTAATAAGTGTATAAAGGTCTCTTCCTGCAGTTGTCGGAGCCAATTTAGCCCGAATTAAAAGACCCTGGTCATCTTTGATGAGTTCCAGAGTCTTGTTTCTGGTCCGGGCCATAATCATTACATTATCGCTATGGTTGTACTTGAATGGGACATCCGATAAATCCGCTCCGTCTAATGCTCCGCGTTGAATCACTTCATAGTATTTAATCCCGTCGTAGCTCTCCCATAACAACGTTGGGGAATCATATACAACTGCCCTTCCTTCGACAATCATTTCATCAGAATCATCTTGAGGTTCTAAAGCCCTCAGCTCTATCATTCTAATTTCTCGCTTGGTTTTCATCGTCATCCTCCCCATTCATTACCTGTTTAAGTAATTTCGTTCATATTCTTTAACATAGTGTTCTTTAAGGATTTTAAATAATTCCTTACCAGTCGCCATTCTTGGTCCACTTGATTCCTGCAAAGTTAAAAATTCCTCTAAGATAGTCGCCTTCTCTCCACAAACCTCATATTCTGCTTCTTCCTTTGCGAATCGCTTAATAAGCATATTTTGAATGACTAACCATTCAGGAACATTTAACCCCTTGCTATAACTTTGAATTCTGCCCCAAAATGCAGGATCAAAATTTATCATCATCTGTAACGCTAAAACAACAAACTTACTTCTATTTAATCCTAAATCTTTCGCACGTTCATCAATTTTTTCTAGTGTTAATGTTTCTTTATTAAACTTAACTGATAAATTCTCTAATTCGCTCACTAACCTTACCTCCCTTTATAGCTTGTATTATTCTTCTGAAATTTGACTTGCGCCAGAATTGCTTAATTGATAACGGTCAATCAGCGCAACATTTACGTAGTTCAAACTTTGCAACCGTCTATCGCCATCTTCAAACGGTGAAATTCCAAACATTTCATTAATTTCATTTAGCGTCATTAGACCAGTATTTGTTGCGAGTTTCGCTAGTTCCAATTTGTCTTTCGTGCTGTAATAGTCTACTTTGTTGTAATAGCATTTAATCCGATGCCCAACGTCTTGCTCGCGAATAGTAAACAGGCAACTGGACATAGCTTGTTCGAATTCGATAATAAAATCTTCAATGCAGTTTTGGTAAAATGCGCTATGTTGTTCGCCGTTGTAATCGCCAGACAAAATTGCCTCAGAAATGCCGTATCGTTCTCTGATAATCGCTTTAAGGAATGTAAGCACTTCTCCTTTGATTTCGGCCGGCTTCATGTTAACCGGAGTAAATTCCCCAGATAAATCCGTGGCAATAATGCCAGCTTTACTTTCGAAGATATGTTCCTCGAATTTTTCTCGAGTGTCTTTCAGCTTATCAGCATCTACTAAGGATTTCGTGTGATATACTCCTGCAATCTTTAAGCTGCTTTCTAATGCTGCCGGTAAACCTTGTAGAACCTTGTCAAGTGTTGTAACCGATTTTAAGAGATCCTTAGTATCTGGTCGCCCATAATCATCTCCACCGCCAATAACAGTGTTTTTGCCCCTCCTCCATCGCAAATGAACCAATTCAGAATACGGCAAAATATCATAGGACCCATCCTGCCAATAAAATTTAATTTCCCAGACATTACCGTTCTCATCGGTTCCGATTTCGATTTGTGTCGGATTAAGCGGATAAAAAGCCAGGTATCGGCGGAACTGATTCCCATTGGCGTCTCTGACTGTTTCATACTGTGGATATATAAAACAATTGTGTGTTTTTCGCCTCAGCCACTCGCAACAAGCTAGAAAGTCTTTAGTTGACTGTAAAGGATTCGGTTTGAAACGAAAAAGCCGAGTAATGTCATCATTCAATTGCTTGACACTATTCGGCTTTTGAATTACTGATACGACGTTAATCTTTGATATTTCCGTCGCGATTCTGTCAATACAGTTATTGACGAAATCGCTTAGATAAACGTCCTGACCAAACGACGTAAATAAGGCAGTCTGGTTGTTAAAGATAGATACAATCGTTTTAAGTGTTTTGCGGTCTTTATACTGCTTTAATATGTTAGTGAGATAATTTAACACCACCTCAGTATCAACACCTTTCCAGGAATTCCGTTTTATAACGGCTAAATGTGGCGTATGCGATAATGAATCCCAATGCACCGTCAATCCTGTTTTTTGATTGACCTTGTAGTTTGATCGGCATTATTCGCCCGATATTATCCATCTTTAAACTGGTATTTTTAAGACACCATCGATCAATCGGGTTGTTGTTATAAACCAGCGTTTTATTCTTCAACGCTGATTCAACCAATCGCATAGGATTACTTAAACTGGCAAAATCCATAGAAATCCGTTCTAACACGTCTTCTCCGAAATATTCCGCATACAGTTTTTTAAATCCACTCGCGTGCCAGTTATCGAATCCGGTTTTAAATGGAATCATTTTATACTCTGTATAAAGAGAATAAAACCATCGAACCACTATTTCGGCATCGACTTCGTCACCCGGACAGATAGTGACTAATCCTTGTTTTGCCCATTCCCGATAATTTTTCTTTTCAGGATTCAGCCTGTTGACGGTCTCATCCTCCAAAATTGCATCCGCCTTCGTTTCCGGAATAAAATACATCGTCAAAGTGTAGGTTTTGCGTGTTTCTTTATCATAAAACAAGGCTTTTGCATTACAAAGGTCAGTTGTTTCAGCGTAATCTAATGCGCCAATATAATATTTCCCTTTAAACATCTCAACATCAAATGTTTCGTGATTGACAATGTCGGCCTCCGTCAGCCATGCCGTTGCCGCATTTTGTTTGATGTTGAAGTCTTTAGCTAAAACGAAGGTTCTTGTAGCAGCGTCTGTCTTGGCTTCTTCTATCTTTGACCGCAAATAACTCCATTTTTTAATTACACCCAGGCCAGGATTAGATTTTACCCATGTTGATTCATCCTGCCAAATTTCTTCTTCAGAATCCTGTGTGTATAGCCAAATTCGCCATCTTGGGCGTTCAAGTTCTCCTTTTAATACCTTTCGCGCATCAGCTAAACGATGGTCAAGATACCCGTCTTCTACAAAACCTTCCGTTGTCAGTTCAAAATATAATGGTTCATCCTGCGTCGACAATGCCTGCCGAATCGGTTCAATCGATGAGTTATCTTTCATTTCATGAACTTCATCGGACATGCCCACACGGATGTTTTTGCCCTCTTTTGCTCCGGTTCGAGCCGATATTTTTTTGATACTTCCTTTGTTTTGAAAACTGAATTTACCTTTCTTTTTTTGCTGTTTCGGATTACCAAAAAAAATGCCGCGGATATTTTTTCGTGTGACTTTCTCAAGCGACTTACTTTCCTCACGCATAGCGTTGATCGCTTGAAAAGCTATATCCGCCTGTTCATAGTCATTGGAATTACAGAGTATTTTGGTTCCCATTTCACCGCAGAAGAATTCTGCTAGACAAATAGCACTAATAAGTGGCGTTTTACCGTTCTTACGTGCTACCAAATATAGAACTTCTTGGATTAATCGAACATATCGCCCTATTTCCTCATCATAGATTTGGAAAATATAGATTGATTCAATAAATGCTTTTTGAAATAGTTCTAACACAAAAGGTTTTCCGGCATAGGGAGCCTCATAATGTTTGCATTGGGTTTCGATAAATCTAATTCGCTTTATCGCGTCACTAAAATCAATTTTTATGTCCGGATTTTCAAAATCATCCAGAATCCGGTCGAATTCCTGTTTTAATTCCTGGCCAACCAGAATCTCTCCTGACTCACATTTCATCATATATTGAATTAAATATGAATCAGGGTATTGGACAAATAATTTATTTAATCGATCTACTCGCATCATCACCACCACTTATTCGAACTCGGACAGACCGTCATCTTCCTCGTCATTAAGATTGCGCCCAAGTATCTGACTAAGCTTCGCGATATAATTTAAATAATTCGCCCGGACTTTTACGATCATACGGCTCACCGGCAGTTCTTTTTGCCTCAGTGGATTTTCCGGATCAACTTTAATTAAGCCGGATTGCTTTTTAACCTCATTGAGTTGATTCAGATCAACTCGCAATCGTGCCGCTTCCCAAATCGCTCCATCAATAAGGGCTAATTGTTTTTCATCAATTCCATCAAATAATGACTTGATTCTCTCGTATTCTTGGTTAATATCCATAGATTTCACCCGAAGTCAAAGTTTTTCGCTTTCCATCATCAGAAAAGTCAAAATTACCCCGTGCGTGAAAAAGAGGTGCCCCCGCCGGTCTGG
>Ga0134097_1001479_pt1 | contig 17106 bp, 25 predicted proteins | sample 8_3taG_FD_94450 | JGI IMG/M metagenome (GOLD analysis project Ga0134097, IMG submission 94450) | Switchgrass degrading microbial communities from high solid loading bioreactors in New Hampshire, USA - 8_30_10_142_A2 metaG | ecosystem: Engineered > Bioreactor > Semi-continuous > Anaerobic >... | reverse complement strand
GAAAAATTTACAGAGTTCTTCGGCTAAAATTCCTGATAAATAAGGGTTTTGGCAAAAGTCGGTTTGTTCTCAGGCGCACTTGTAATGCGCAGGTCATCGGTTCGAATCCGATTGTCGGCTCCAGTTAAATCCACATTTTGTGATTAACATAGATGCCACGTATACTACAATTTCACTACAACCAAGTTTTCGCCACAGGATTATTCCTGTGGTTTTTTCTTTAATACTACATTGCCGATCATATCACCCATTTTTTCGGCGGCTGCACGTTTGACTTCGTCGATAACGTGTCCATAGGTATCTAACATAAAGGCCGCCGAGGCATGTCCAACCAATTCCTGGACTGTTTTAACGCTTTCACCATTCATTAGCAACCAAGTCACGAATGAGTGTCGTAAGTTGTGAAGGTGAAAATCTTTTAGTCCTGCTTGAAGTGCCATTTCTTTAAAATGTCTTGTCCAGAAATCAATGTCAACAATTTTACCATTATATCGGCAAAAAACATATCCGTTATCATAGTACCTAATTTTTTTCTTAGTGGCATATTCTTTTTCTTGATCTTGAAATTCCTTCCATTTGCGCATCATAAGCACAACTTGCTCGGCTAAAGGAATTTCTCTGATACTCTTTTTGGATTTTGGAGCCTTACTAATGATTTTAGTCTTTTTTCCTTCTTCTTCGACCCCGTGCCGTACCCTAACATTTCCTTCGGTAATTTTAACAATCCCATCTTCCAGATTCAAGTTTTCCCATTTTAAAGCAGACAACTCACCACGACGAATTCCGGTAGCTAGGCTGAACAGGAATGCTGTGGCCCATCTGTCATCAGAAATAGCTTTAATTAAAGAGTCGAATTGCTCTGGGGTCAAAAATTTGGCTTCGTGTTTTTCTGGTTTCGGAGGTTTTGTGGCTTCAGCGGGATTACGGTAAATTAACCCTTCCTTTACTGCTTGATCGAGGGCTGAGTTAATAATAACATGCATTTTATAAACGGTAGATCTGGAAAGAGTTTTATTGGTTTCTTTAGGTCCGCTTTTAGTTGCTCTTTTGACCTTCTCTAGCAGCTTTTGGTTATAAAAGTTTTGGATTTTAGCTGGCTGCAATTGAGTTATTTTGATATTACCCAAGACGGGACAGATGTGATCACGAATGTGGTATTTGTAAGAGTCATAGGTTGTTGGACTAATATTTGGCTTGGCATATTCTTCGACCCACTGATTGAGCCAATCGCCAAATGAAAGTTTATTTTGTTTAATATTTATACCCTTTCGCAAATCCTCTTTAGCTTGTTCTAGTTTTTCTTTAACTTCCGCCTGGGTTTTACCGTAAAACCAATATCTTTCACCGTCGACCATAATAGTGGCCATCCAACCGCCGTTTTTATGCTTGGTTATTGTGCCCTCGCCGTTCGCCCGTTTTTTGGCCATTTAACGATTGTTCCTCCTTTTGCCTTATGCAAGTTTTTCCATAATATCCTTTTTGGTGCGACCGCAATAACAAAGTCGTTTACCATTGACCACGAAAGAATCTATCCAAGCCCCCTCCTCGCGGAGTTTAATAGATCCATTTGATGATTTTTCCATTGTAATACTAACCATCCTGATTTTTAGTTTGTTGATCGTCAATTTCACCCATTACCCTTAACATCAGGAGCATTTGGTCGAGTCTTTTCGATTGTTCTTCTGGGGGCAACTTGTCAAGAGTTATTCTGAGTTGTTTTAAAAACTCAAGTTCTTTTTCACTTGGAGTATGAGTATCAAGAGATTCCGATTTAATATATCCCGCTAGCTTCATTAATTTGTCATATGGGACCCTATATACTGGAGCCAATTTTTCTAAGATCTCGGGAGACGGGATACCCCTTTCACCATTTTCCAAAAGCGAAATATAGGCGTTAGAAACTCCAGACTGCAATTTAACCTGCCGAGTAGATAACCCTCTAGATTCTCTCAATTTTCTCAAATATCGACCAAATTCTTTTGCCGAAATTTCTTTCATAGTAATTTCCCCTTCAATCTTATATTAACGCATGTGATTAATTTTGTAATCAATTAAATTAAAAAAATATATAAAAAATGATTGCTAAAGTAATCAGATTATGGTATATTGATTACAGAAGTAAACGATTACAAAAGTGAGCAGGGGGTGATGAGGTGAAGAGATATGCAAATGTTAAAGTAAGAGAACCGCAGTACTTGATGGAAATGATGATAAAAAAGGGATTAACCCAACGAAGTCTAGCAGCAAAATCTAAAGTATCTTATGTCAAAATGAATGCTTTAATTAACGGCGGTTCATGTGGCCCTACAGTGGCTAAAAAAATCTGTAACGCTTTGGAGTGTGAATTCGACGATATTTTTTTTATCGATAGCGTTAACAATAGTAATCAATACCTAGCCGAACAAGCGGCGACAATCGAAAAATTAAGCGCGTAAGAAAGGAGAGATTAGTATGACAGAGTCTATGTGGGTTGTTAAAACCAAAACTCGGAAACCAAGGAAAGCTGTAGTGATTCAAGATGGAAATTTGTTTCATTTAATCCCCTATAAACAATTTATTAATGCCATGATTGCTGAACTCGTCCAAACAAGAGGTGGCCGGTATGCCTGATCATATCAAAACAATTTTTATGACTATCGAAGAAGCGACAGAAACATCTGGCATACCCAAACAGCATCTTTATAGATTTGTCAAGAAAAAAGGGTTTCCTGCAATCAAGATCGGTGTGAGATGGTTTATACATCGCCAGTTATTTGAAGAATGGTGCAAAGAGCAATTGAAGACCAAATATGCTGCCTAAAAAATTCCCCAGCCGAGTGCTGGCCGAGGAGATAAGGGGTGAGGGCGGTTGGTAATTTCAACCTTGTGATTTGATTGTAACCCAAACCAGTGTGGATTATAACTCCGAAAAGTACACAGTTTGATTAATTTAGTCTGAAAAAGTACACGAGGAGGAATCGACGATGACTGATATTCAAGCTCGTTCGTTAGCTGCTGCTATTATTCGGCAGGCAGTCGATGATCTAAAAGCAGCTCCAAACGAAATCAGTAGATACACAGAAACAATCAAACGGCTTGAACAGCAACTGTCATCAGAAACAAACGTGAATACGCTGAAAAAGCTTAGTGTTCAAATTAACGAATGGGAAAGTATGAGAAATCAAGCGGTTTATCGGAAAAATGAAGTTTTAGCGTTTTTCAGGGGTCAATGGTTCGAGGATCTAGCAGCAATGATCAATCTTGATCCGGATATGATTCGGATGAACTGAAAATAGCAAGAAGGGAGGTGGCATAAATGTCAGTCCAGGCAATTGTTATCGAAGAAGCAAAACGGGCAGGAATTCGACAGAATGAGCAAGCACAAATCCTGCATCGGTCAAAACAAGGTATTTCGGCGGCCAAGAACGGCACCCGGCGTTTAACAATTGATGAACTTTTTGCTCTGGCAGAAGCGGCTGCAAGTCCAAGAGCTTTTATGGAGACTGTTTATGAGGCTGCACGAGGGATAATGGTTAGCCCATACCTGGACGGGGGTAATGTTGAACTTAATTTTCACGCCGTCATGGCCAAAACCATCGAAGAGTTGGAAGAAGCGATTGCGGCCATCAAAAACATAATGCCTTTTACCATCAACCGGCCTGATCCGCATGATGAGGTTCTTCGACAACGAGTCCAGGACAGCTTACTCCAACTGATCGATGCCGGGGTAGCAATTGACCATCTCATAGCCGGAGCCTGCGAACGATACAACATCAACATTGCTGGACTGTATGCAGCACACGAACGCAAACTGGCGCAGAAAGGCTATATAAAGAAAAACCGTCTTCGCGGGAAAGACGGTCATTGATGAATCGGCTCGCAACCAAATCCATTTAATTAAATTATACCAAATTAAGGAGGCTATTTCAAATGGGCAAAAGTTTACACAAATTTCTTCGCAAACTTTTAATGCGCGAATATAGATTCACTCTTAGCAATGGTTTACCTTTAGTAGTCCGGGCGGTTTCTCGGCGGCAAGCTATACAGATCGCAATTGACAGAGAACGCGCGATTTATAAGCAAAAACAAGCTGAACTGGCGGTTCAACGGTTCGATGAAATCCGTAAAGCCATCGATATCCCAGATGAACTGGTTGAGAATGTCCTGGTGGGCATGAGTGCCCAATCGTCCCGACCGGCCTGCTGATTGGCAGGACCCGTATAGTGTCTCCCGATGAAGTTGTCGGGGCGGAGGGAGCCTATTACAAATTTGTTGGAGGTATGCCATATGATAACTCCGAAACAGACCAAAATCATTGAATTTACATGGATTGCATTAACGCTAGTTGTTATCGGCTATATTGCCGAGGTTATGAGTGCGAGGTGAATAGGATGCTAGTCAGCTCATTAATTGAACTGAATGAAAGCAGAACAATCGATGTCAGAGTTACCAATGAGGATAAATCACGCGTTACTATTGGCTATGTCAGTAGCGATGGCATGGTAGTGACAAACATTATTCAAGGTTCCCGTGAACAATTGCTTCAGATAGCAGATGAGATTTATCGAGTCTTTGCGGCTAAAGAACTAAAAGAAGCCAGCTGATGAAACCCTCCTTTAGTCCGGCCGGAACCGATCCGGCCTAATAAAACAAATGGAGGTGCGACCATGAGGCAAGTAGTCATTGAATCCATAACCTGCCTCAAGTGTGATCACAAACGCTATGCACCTATAGATATTTCTGGCAGGCCAAAGTTTATAAATAGGCATGATGCCTATTGCCCAGAATGCGGCATGGAAGCGGAACTCCCCGACGACATCAAGCTTCAAAAACTGCTTAAAGCCAGTTAATTCCCATAAATCCAATAGGAGGTCTTTAAAGGTGAAATTGCTCTCTTTGAAACTTCATAACTTCAAAGGTATTAAATCATTTGAAATGCAAGCAAATGGCGAAAATGTTGCCGTCTATGGTGACAACGCGACAGGCAAAACCACTCTTTTTGATGCCTTTTTGTGGTTGCTGTTCGGAAAGGACAGCCAGAATCGCAATGACTTCGGCATCAAAACCATTGACTCAAACGGCAACCCCATTCATGGGTTGGAATATGAGGTGGAAGGACGTTTCTTGGTTGATGGGCAGCCGCTTATTTTGCGAAAGGTTTACAAAGAGCAATGGACCAAAAAGCGCGGCTCGGTGGTGGCTGAATTCACCGGACACACTACTGACTATTACATAAATGGCGTTCCGGTTCAAAAGAAAGAGTATGATGCCAAAATTTCAGAAATTGCCGACGAAAAGCTTTTTAAGTTATTAACCAATCCAATGTTTTTTAACACCCAACTTCATTGGCAAGACCGTAGGAAAACGCTCTTACAGTTATGTGGCGACATTTCAGATGGTGAAGTCATCGAGTCAAATTCCAAGCTTGCCGCATTACCTGCGATTCTGCAAGGTCGGAAACTCGAAGACCATCGCAAGGTTATTGCTGCTCGGCGTTCTGAAATCAATAATGAACTACAATCCATACCCATCCGTATCAGCGAGGTAGAACGTTCTAAGCCTGTTGTTGTTATTGAGAACCCGGATAATCTGGACAACGAGATTGCCATCTTGAAGAAACAAAAAGAAAGCAAGATGGCCGAATTGTCCGAGATCGCAAGCGGCGGTGAGCTAGCAATCAAAATGGGTGAGCTACGGAGGATTGAGAACGAAATACTGCAGATTGAGAATGAGTTTAAGGCATCCATCTATAACGAGGTTGAAGTTCTGCAAAAGCAGCTCACCGAACTCCGGTTGAAAGAGTCTGAACTGCGACAGAAAACCACAACCAAGCCAAAAGCACCTAATCTGATTGATACTTCACGAATTGAGCAGGACATCCAGAAACTCCGCAATCAGTGGCATGAAGTCAATCAACAAGAGTTCGTTTTCAGCCAGGAAACCGTTTGCCCGACCTGCGGGCAGCCGATTCCCGAAAGCCAGCTGCAAGAAGCGCGAGAAAAAGCGTTGGCTGAATTCAATCAGCGGAAAGCCGAAAAGCTGGAAGCTATCACAAACGATGGGAAAGCATTAGCTCAGAAGCTTGAGCAAATCAAAAAAGAAAATCAAGCTGAAATTGACCGGATTAACGCCGAAAACGTACAGATCGAACTTGCCGCCAACCAGGCCGCTAGCGAGCTTGAAAAAATATCGTGCCAGATGGCTGAAATCCGTGAACAGATAGCCAAAAAGCAGGCTGAATCAGTCAAGAATGATCCGTTGTACAGCGCTAAGGCGAAAGAAAAAGCGGCGGTTTTAGAGGCTATCGAAGCCATCAAGAACGGTCAATCGAGCGATGCGCAAGCCAGAATCCAGACTGAAATCCAGACTCTCGATAGTGCAATTGCTGCCTTGGTGGAATCCAAGTCTAAACTGGCGCAAATCGAATTTGCTGAACAGCGGATTGAAGAGTTGAAACGTCAAGAGCGTGCCCTTGCCGCAGAGTACGAACGGTTAGAACATGAGTTATATCTTACGGAAGAATTCATCCGTACAAAGGTCAATCTCTTGGAAGAGAAAATCAATGGCAAGTTTAAGATGGCGCGGTTTAAGCTGTTCGAACAGCAAATTAATGGCGGCTTATCTGAATGCTGCGAAACAATGTTTAACGGTGTTCCGTTTGCAGATCTAAACAATGCTGCAAAAATCAATATTGGCTTGGATATTATCAACACACTTTCTGATCACTATGGGTTTACTGCTCCGATATTTGTCGATAATGCAGAGGCTGTGACTCAACTTATTCCAACTGTTGGCCAGGTTATTACTCTTGTTGTAAGTGAGACAGATAAAGCTTTACGAGTTGAACCCAGGAACAATTCAATTAAGGAGGTAGCATAAAATGTCAGAATTGGCATTGCTAAAAAAAGACGTAGTTGATGTTGTAACAGAGAAAATCAGAACTTTTCAAGAAAACAAAGAACTTCATTTACCACCAGATTATAGCGTCGAGAATGCTATGAAATCAGCATGGTTGACGCTTCAAGAAACAACTGACAAGGATGGGAAACTTGCCCTTGAAGTTTGCACTAAGGACAGTATTGCCAATGCTCTTCTTGATATGGCGGTTCAAGGCCTGAACCCTGCTAAAAAACAATGCTATTTTGTGCCGTATGGCAAAAAACTGGTACTTATGCGGTCATATCATGGCTCAAAAGCTGTCGTAAAAAGGGTTGCAAAGGCACAAGATGTTTATGCTCAGGTTGTTTATAAAGGTGATGACTTTGTTTATTCAATCGAAAACGGGCGGAAGAAAATAATCAAGCATGAGCAGAAGATTGAAAATGTTGTCAGTGGTAATATTTTAGCAGCCTACTGTGTTATTACGTTCCCGGATGGCAGACCAGACTATGTAGACATCATGACTATTGACCAAATTAAAAAAGCCTGGTCGCAAGGCAAAACATACAAAGAAGATGGTAATAGTACTCATCAAAAATTCGATGAGGAAATGGCTAAAAAGACAGTAATTAACAGGGCTTGTAAGGCGTATATCAATGCCTCAAGCGATGATAGCTTATTGCTCTATCATTTCAACCGCACTGAAGAGGCGATTGCCGAGGCCGAGGTTGACGAAGAGATCGCCGAAAACGCTAATATGGAGACCATTGATATTCACGGCGAGGTTCAATCAGACGAACCAGAACAAGCAACCGACACTGAAGGACCGGGATTCTGATGATAAAGATTCAAACAATTGCATCTAGCTCGAAGGGTAACTGCCATCTGATTAATGATGGCAGTACCCAAATTCTTTTAGATTGTGGAATAGCATTTAAGGAAATTCAAAAAGCTTTAGATTTCAAGACCTCGGGATTGGCTGGAATTTTGATCTCTCATGAACATGGTGACCATGCAAAAGGTATTAAGGATGCAATAAAAGCTGGCATTGATTGTTTTATGACTCAAGGAACAGCAGATGCGTTGGGTGTTAACGGGTATAGGGTCAGGCTGATTCAGCCGAAAACGCAGTTTAAATTGGGGACTTGGATTGTATTGCCATTTAATGTGCAGCATGATGCGGCAGATCCAGTTGGATTCCTTCTGGCAAATCAGTCTGGTGAAAAGCTGCTATATGCTACTGATACATATTACATCAGATATCGATTTAACGGGTTAACTCACATTATGATTGAAGTTAATCATTCGAGGGATATCCTTGAGGCAAATGTCCGTTCTGGTGTAGTTCCGGTGGCGATGAAAAAGCGATTATTGCGGTCACACATGAACCTTGAAACGGCAAAAGACTTTTTACGAGCCAATGATTTATCAAAAGTCCAAGAGATTCATTTAATCCATCTTTCAGACGGGAACAGCGATGAAGCTAGATTTAAACGAGAAATACAGGCTCTCACTGGAAAGATGGTATTTGTGGCTCAAGCATAAAAAGTACTATTAGGAAAGAGGGTAAACATGGAATATCATGATTTTTTGCAACAAAAAAGAATAATAACTCCCACTGTTGGAATTGACATTGATGCTTCTGAAATAAATCCTATATTATTTGATTTTCAGCGAGATATTACAATATGGGCGCTGAAAAAAGGTAGAGCTGCACTATTTGAAGGATGTGGCTTGGGAAAAACATTTCAGCAATTGGAATGGAGCAGGCTGGTTCATAAATACACTCAGGGAAATGTGCTTATTTTAGCACCACTGGCTGTTGCACCTCAAACTGTTGAAGAGGGTAAAAAATTAGGGATAACAGTTCATCTTTGTCGGAATCATGAACATGTTAAACCAGGAATCAATATTACCAACTATGAGATGTTGTCGCATTTTAATCCAGACGAGTTTGCCGCTATTGTTCTTGATGAAAGCTCAATATTGAAAGCATACGACGGCAAAACAAGAACAGAAATTATTGATGCTTTTAAAAATACTCCTTTCCGGTTAGCTTGCACAGCTACTCCGGCTCCAAATGACTATATGGAATTAGGAAATCACTCTGAATTCCTCGGTGTTATGACCCGAGCAGAGATGTTATCCATGTTTTTTGTCCACGATGGCGGTGATACTGCCAAATGGCGCTTAAAAGGACATGCAGCGGATATGTTTTGGCAGTGGGTGGCCAGCTGGGCAGTAATGTTGCAAAAACCTTCAGATTTGGGTTATTCCGATGAAAATTTCGAATTACCACCACTTCGAATTCACCAAGTTACTATTGAATCAAATGAAATTCCTGAAGGTGCATTATTTGCTGTTGCAGCTGAAACATTACAAGAACGCCAGAAAGCAAGAGCAGCCACCGTGCAAGAACGTGCAGAGGCATGTGCTGAACTGGTCAATGTTTCGGATGAACCCTGGATTGTTTGGTGCAATTTGAATAATGAAAGTGAGGAATTAACTAAGCGAATTATAGGCGCAGTTGAGATCCGGGGAAGCCATACACCCGAATATAAGGAAACCAAAATGACGGAATTTACATCCGGAAAGTTTTTAAAACTGGTAAGCAAACCGTCTATTTGTGGGTTTGGCATGAATTGGCAACACGTCAGTAAAATGGCATTTGTTGGTCTTTCAGATAGTTTTGAAGAGTACTATCAAGCAGTGCGCCGTTGCTGGCGTTTTGGTCAAAAGAATCCGGTTGATGTTTATATTATTACCACCGAACTCGAAGGTGCTGTTGTTGAAAATATCAAACGAAAGGAACGCGATTTTGAAGCCATGCTGAAAGGGATGATTTCAGCTACTCAAGAGATAACAAAAGCTAATATTCAAAGCACTCAACGAGCACTGACCGAATATAACCCTCAACAGAAAATGCAATTGCCATCATGGTTGAAAGGAGTGGCATGAATGAAGGTGTTAAATCAAGCCTTGGGCAACAATTGGGTTTTGTATCAAGGTGACTGCTGCGAAGTCATTAAAGGAATTCCAGATAATTCAATTCACTATTCAATCTTTAGCCCACCTTTTGCTTCATTGTATACATATTCAAACAGTGAAAGGGATATGGGCAATAGCAAGAATGATAATGAATTTGCCGTGCATTTTAAATTTTTGGTTGATGAACTATTCCGGGTTATGATGCCAGGACGTTTGATTAGTATTCACTGCATGGATATTCCAGCGATGAAAGAACGGGATGGTTATATCGGATTAAAAGATTTTCCGGGTGATATTATTAGAGTTTTCCAAAGCGTTGGGTTTATCTATCATTCCAGAACTGTCATTTGGAAAGATCCATTAATTGAAGCAACGCGAACCAAGGCTCTTGGATTAATGCATAAGCAGGTAGTTAAAGATTCAGCTATGTGCCGAAATGGCTTACCAGATTATCTGATTACGGTCCGGAAACCAGGCAAAAATCCGGAACCAATAGCACATCCCAATGGATTTGAAAGTTTTGTTGGAGAAAATGAACCTGAAGCACCTAAAAAAGAACCGAGCTTATTACATAAAGATGCCGCAAGAAAAAAGATAGCAATTGTCAAAAAAGGTCCAGTTTATTCTCATCAAGTTTGGCGGAGATATGCATCACCTGTTTGGATGGATATAGATCAAACAAATACTCTACAAAAAGAATCTGCAAGAGAAGAGGCTGATGAACGCCATATCTGCCCACTCCAGCTTGATGTCATTGAAAGAGGATTAGTTTTATACACTAACCCAGGTGATACAGTATTAAGTCCGTTTGCTGGAATTGGGTCTGAGGGTTTTGTTGCAATAAAAACTGGTCGACGTTTTGTTGGGATTGAGTTGAAGGGTTCTTATTATAATCAGGCCGTATTAAACCTACAACGAGCAGAAAAGGAGAAAGAACAACCAACTTTATTTGATGTGGAGGTGTCATAGATATGCAAGATACTTTACTCCAATATCTCATGATCGTCTGCCGCGGCCGTGAAAACGCACAAACCGGAGAAATGATTGCACGGGTTTTCGGTACAACAAAACGGAAGATCCAGAAAGAGATTGAGCAACTACGAAAAGAGCATCCTATTTTGTCGTCAGATAGCGGAACAATGGGTTATTACTATCCAACGGCAGATGACATCGCAGAAGCCAAACGTAATCTAGCAACCATGCGCAGAAGGGCTTTAAACACCCTTAGAACCGTTCGAAGCATTCGGAAGAACATTGATACTCAGTTTGGGAATCAACTCAATTTAGAGTTAAAGGAGGCATCGTGATACAAAAGAACTGCTGTGAGCCTGATTATGACACACTCAAAGCACAACTCGAAGTCAAAGACAGACTTATTAGACAACTAAGCGAGCAACTGACAAACATTAATATGATGATGTCAGCAATAATTGATGAACTTAAACAAATGGCAGGACAAGCGATCATCAAGAGCGACTATGTTGTTTTACCAATCGAATCAGCCAGGCAGAAATCCTATAGGCAGGAATGGGAGGTGAGAAATCTACCAGGACAAATCCATTTATTTGATGTACAAATGGCGACAATAGATTAAGTGTAGATGGGGGCGGTATATAGATGGCTGAACGAAGGATGTTCGCTAAATCAATAATTGACTCAGATGCATTTTTGGAAATGCCCCAATCATCGCAATTATTGTATTTTCATCTTTCAATGCGTGCTGATGATGATGGTTTTGTAAATAAACCTAAAACCGTAATGCGCATGATCGGGGCGAGCGACGACGATATGCGGATACTTATAGCAAAAAAATTCATCATTCCATTTGAAAGCGGTGTTGTGGTTATAAAGCATTGGAGGATTCACAACTACATTCAAAACGATAGATACAAAGAAACAAACTACAAAAAAGAGAAAGCCCTGCTTGAATTGGATGAGAATAAAGCATATCGATTGTCGGATACAAAGCGTATACAACCTGTATCCAGTTTGGAGACACAGGTTAGGTTAGATAAGGATAGTATAGGTGAGGATATAGATAATAAGGTGATATCAATTCATGCAAAAAAATTTACTCCACCTACTATTCAAGATGTTAAAGATTATTGTAATGAAAGACAGAATTCGGTTGACCCTCAACAGTTTATCGACTATTACACTTCAAATGGATGGATGGTAGGACGGAACAAAATGAAAGATTGGAAAGCAGCGGTGAGAACATGGGAACGTCGCACGAAGAACCAGTCAAAGCCAGACAATAAACCTTTAGCGAGGTATGCGGACCTATGAAAGAGACACTCTTTAACATTGAAGCTGAACAATCGATTCTTGGCGGATGTATGATTGGCGGTAAAACGACAGTGTTGGAGGCACAGGAATTAATAACTGCGACTGACTTTTATCAGGAACGACACCGAATGATCTGGGAGGCTATTTGCCGCTTAGTGGATAGAGGCGAATCTATTGATATCATCACCGTTAGAGAACAGTTAGGTGATGACCTTGAAAAAGTAGGCGGGATTCCGTACCTGATGACATTAGCCAGTAAAAATCCTAATTACAAAAACGTCGCATCACATTGCCAAATCATCAAAAACAAATCGATTGCAAGGCAAAAGGTGGCGCAGTGCCGTGAGCTTATTAGACAACTAGAAAATGAGGAAGAACCATTCGAACTAATCAGCCAGGGCATGATATTTGACTCGGCTCTAATAAGTAATAGTCGAAAAAGCGAGATAGTCCACGTCAAAGAAAAAACAATAGCAGTCTACAACGAAATCGAACAACGAAAAAACAATCATGGCGTTGTCGGACAAGCAACTGGATTCACAGATTTCGACATCAAGATTGGCGGATTACGGCGAGGTAGTTTACACATTTTAGCGGCGAGGCCGGCAATGGGAAAAACAACGTTCGCACTTAACATTGCCAGAAATGTTGCGATTAAACAAAAAAAGCCAGTGTTATTTGTTTCTCTTGAAATGACTAACGAACAACTTATAGAGAAGCTAATGGCCGAAAACGCTGGAATCGAATCGTGGAAACTACAAGATGCAGCGCAATTGTCAGATAGAGAATGGAATGGACTATCATTGGCGGCTAATACTTTGTATGAATCCAAGCTTTATCTCGATGATTCTCACAGGTCAAAAGCTTCGGAAATTGCGGTGAGATTGCGCCGGTTTAAAAGCCTTAATCCAGATCTGGCATTAGTAATCATCGACTACATTCAAATCATGCAGGCAGAATCAAGAGCCGGAAAAAACTACGAAGTCGGAGAAACAAGCGGCATCCTTCAAGGATTGGCAAAAGAACTAGATATTCCGATTTTGGTGTTATCGCAACTCAGCAGAGATATCGAACGGCGAGAAGATAAAAGGCCAATTCTTTCTGACCTCAGAGATTCCGGAAGTCTAGAGCAAGATGCGTCAACGGTGATGTTTCTATATCGTGATGATTACTACCACCCAGAAGACTATCCGCCTAACAACGATCCGTCAGAAACAGAACTCATTGTAGCGAAGAATCGATTTGGCCCCATTGGTAAACTATATTTCACGTTCTTCAAAGCCAAGTCGAGATTTGAACAGGCAGCAAAAGAATTAAGAAAAACAAGTTAAGGAAAGGTGGAATTTAAATGAACCATATAGTCTTAATAGGTCACTTAACCAGAGATCCTGATATTCGTTATACTCCGAATGGTGTGGCTGTAGCCAATTTCGATTTGGCGGTTGATCGGCCCATTCCCAATCAACAAGGGGAACGAGAAACTGATTTCATTCGGATAGTTGTCTGGCAGAAGCAGGCCGAACATTGCGCCAATTATTTGAAAAAGGGACGTCTGGTCGCTGTTGAGGGCCGACTTCAAATCCGGAGTTATGAAACCCATGACGGGCAGAAACGTAGGGCGGCAGAAGTTGTAGCCAATCATGTTCAGTTCCTGGACCGAGTACAAGAAACAAATTCCGGCGTGAATAATTCAAGCCAGTCAGATGAATTAGCGATCAATCTTGATGATTTGCCATTCTGAGGTGACGTCTATGTTAACATTTATTGATTTTTTCGCTGGTGTTGGTGGATTTCGAAAAGGCATGATGAAAGCCGGCCATAAGCCGGTCGGATGGTGTGAAATCGACAAGCACGCCAGAAAAAGCTATATAGCAATACATGAACCGGGAGATGAATGGAATGCAACAGACATTAGACTTGTTCGACCAGAAGATTTACCAGAAGCCGATTGTTACTGCTTCGGATTTCCATGCCAGGCTTTCTCCATTGCTGGACAGCGCAGAGGGTTCGAAGATACACGAGGAACTTTATTTTTTGAGGTCATGCGGCTTGCTAGAGAAAGACAGCCTAAGTATTTATTCGCGGAAAACGTTGCAGGGCTTCTTAGCCATGACGGAGGACGGACATTTGCAACAATCCTCTGTAGTCTTTGGGAATGTGGGTATGAGTGGCAATACCAGGTTCTTAACAGCAAAAATTTCGGAGTTCCCCAAAACCGAGAAAGGGTGTACATTATCGGACATCTTAGAGGAACACCCAGACCCGAAGTATTTCCTGTCTTCGGAACAGACGGAAAAGTTGATGAGACAGATTGCGAAATGAGATTCCTTAATCGTCCGGAATTTGGCAATCATAAAGATCCTGTGATGGTTATTCAGAAGACGCATGGGGCAACAACAACTATTCACAACAACGAAACCGGAACACTTCAAGCAGCACGAGTTGATAAAATACCATGCATACCAGTTTTAACAGCACAAGATAGACATGGGATAGTAATGCTTGGCGTGTTAGATGGTACCGGGCATGAACAAAACAGAAGAGTTTATTCGAGTTCCGGGATAAGTCCGACACTGAATGGAATTGGGAATGGGGGCAATCATGAACCAAAAATATTTCACGAGGCAATTATTCGTAAACTAACACCAAGAGAATGTTGGCGTCTCCAGGGATGGGATGATGAGGACTTTGAAAAAGCAGCTGCTGTATGTTCGGATTCTCAGTTATATAAACAAGCTGGGAATGGTGTAACGGTTAATGTGATCGAAGCGATTGCAAAAAGGTTAGGGCCATCAAGCTATTTTAAAACAAACAGCCTAAAAAGGAGGTAACACATGAAAATCAATATCCAACGCGACGAGCTAAATAAGGCACTTCAAACGGTTTCGAAAGCTTTGCCCGGGAAAGCACTAATGCCGATATTATCCGGAATTCTTATTGAAACCACAACCAACGGCATCAAACTTACAGCTAGTGACTTGGAGTTTTCGGCCCAACAAACTATTTCAGCAGAGATAATCGAACCAGGAACCGTCGTAGCTGACGGCAAAGATATCGCATCCATCGTATCAAAACTGCCGTTTGGAATGGTCGAACTCTATGCTGATGAACGAGTGGTTGCAATCAAGTCCAAAAAGACAAAATTTGAACTACCAGCATTATCAGCCAGAGACTATCCAGATATCGCCAAACCAGAAGGCGATTCGTTCGTGGTTAATGCAGATGAACTTAAACAGGCCATCAAACAGACGATTTTCGCGACGATTCCAGACGATGCAAGACCGTACGTTTCGTCAGTTTTATGGGAAATTACGCCCGATAAATTCCGACTGGTTGCAACTGATGTAAACCGCATGGTTGTACGTGATATCCAGATTCATGGAGATGTCACAGAAGGCGTTCTGGTGCCCGTAAAAGCTCTCAAAGATGTCGGAAATGCAATTACAGGGGACGTAACAGTTTACATTAACAGAGGCCAAATATTCATTGTTTGCGATGGGTTAACAATGGGTGTTCGATTGATAGATGCACAGTTTCCGAAATATGAGCAAATTATTTCAGTTACAACGGATGGCGCGTTTACTGTTAACCGCAACGATTTTATTCAGTCGTTAGAGCGGGCAATGCTTGTTAATAATACGGTGAGATTGGAGATTGATGACAGCCTTAAAATCTCAACTAAAGAACCAAACAAAGGACAGTTTAGCGAGGAACTTCCTGCCAAGCGACAAGGCGAACCGCTTACAATCGGCTTTAATGCAAAGTTCTGGCTGGATTTTCTTAAGGTGGTTGATTCAGAAACTGTAGAGATTGGTTACATCAATCCGCAGAAACCAGCAATTGCACGATTGGACAATTATCAATATATCGTAATGCCGATAAGATTGGAGGCGTAATGTTGGAGTGCATAACGGACAAAAGCACCATCGAAAAGGTGCATTTTGAAAAAGCACCCAATAATGGGTGCGGAAAGTGGTAAAAATGGATTTAAATCAATGGACAAGAGAGATACATGAATTAGCGGTACTCAAAGGCTGGTTGGAAAAACCTAGAACTTTCGCCGAAATAATCGCTTTGTGCCACTCGGAACTTTCAGGGGCGCTTGAGGAACATGGTAATCGAAGATTATGAAGGAGGGCCTTAAACCTGGTACTGTTTACAATGCTGGCCCAGTGGCCGTTAGAGTTCTGGGACATTTTGCAGAATGTCCAACTATTAGGCAATGTTTGGGATAACCCAGAACTGCTGAAGGAGGAAAGTGTATGAACGGCATGTATGAAGAATTGCTAGAGAAATTGCGAAAAAACAATCGCATGTCTGGATGGACGCATATAGACAGGCTGATAGATGATGCTATTAAAGCTATCGAAGCCTTGCAGCAGGAGAATAAGCAGCTTCGGGCACAACTTGACGAATGGAAATACGAAGTTAAATGCCATACAAAGACCCACGTGCGGGGTGTAAATCCCCGCCATGCCCACCAATCAAAGAAAGCGAGGTATCGAATATGGGTGGATTAATTTATGACGAAAACGGCAAAGTTATAGGTCATATTACTTCGCCGGATAGATTAACAGCAGAAAGCATCGAGTTTTGGGAGAAAGAAACTGGCATGGAACTTCATTGTGCTATTTGCGGAAGCCGACTTCAGCCCGGCGGCCAAAAAGATCATCTCTGGCCATATTTTTCGAACCATAACCGCTGTAGGAAGTGTTTAGAAGAATAGAAAACCTGAACCCATTGGCCCCGGGCCGATGATTTGGGTCCGGTTGGCATGAGGCCCGGGGCGTTATGTATAGATGATGAGAATATATGTGATTTTTAAAACAGCCTGGTCCAGCGGCTTGTGCCAGCCGGGGCCGCTGGGGAGGCTGGAGGGAGAAAAAGAAAAATGTCTGAGATAGATGCAAGAACAAAAGCTATAGGTATTATTTCTGGCGGAAGAGTACAAGCCTTAGAAGATGCCGGATT
>Ga0134097_1001447_pt1 | contig 17440 bp, 14 predicted proteins | sample 8_3taG_FD_94450 | JGI IMG/M metagenome (GOLD analysis project Ga0134097, IMG submission 94450) | Switchgrass degrading microbial communities from high solid loading bioreactors in New Hampshire, USA - 8_30_10_142_A2 metaG | ecosystem: Engineered > Bioreactor > Semi-continuous > Anaerobic >... | reverse complement strand
CGTTACATCAGCGGCAGCGAGATCACGCTGGAGCAGCAGCTTCAGAACGGGTCGAATTACTATCAGTACATCGCCAGCTACACCTCCGAAGGCAACCGCATCTACGGGCTGCTGACGATTCCGATGAGCGAGATGCCGCCCGGTGGCTTCAAGGCGATCGTCTTCAATCACGGCTACATCCCGCCCTCGACCTACCGCACCACCGAGCGGTACGTCGCGTATGTGGACACGCTGGCGCGCAATGGGTTCGTGGTCTTCAAGATCGACCTGCGCGGCCATGGAAACTCTGAGGGCGTGGCAACCGGCAGCTACTACTCGCCGGACTACACCATCGACGCGATCGCCGCGCTCAAAAGCCTGCAAACGTTGCCCTATGTGGACCCGGACGGGATCGGCATGTGGGGCCACAGCATGGCCGGAAACTTAGTGCTGCGCGCCATGCTGATCGAGCCGGACATCAAGGCAGCGGTGATCTGGGCGGGCGCGGGGTACAGCTACGACGACCTGGCGAATTATGGCATCTCGGATACGTCGTTCCGCCGCGAGCCGGATCGCGACGACGACACCGAAGATCTGAACAACCCACGCCGCCGGGGGAGATTGATCCGCGAGACGTATGGCCCGCCGGACACCAGCCACCCGTTCTGGCGAGCGGTTTCGCTGACGGCAAACCTGCGTTATCTGCAAGCGCCGCTCCAGCTCCATCACGCGGTCGATGACACAGTCGTGAGCGTCGCCTACTCGCGCGACCTGGTCGCGGCGCTGCAGGAGAACGGCAAGGTCTACGAATACTACGAGTACGCGGGCGGCGGGCACAACATCGAGTCGCCATACTTCGACGAGGCGATCCTGCGCACGGTCGCGTTCTTCCAGACGCATCTGTAAAGCGAAGCGAAAAGCAGCCCCGAAACAGCTAGAAGCAGCGACAAGCAGCTAAAGGCAGCGGAAAGCTGTCTCTAGCTGCTCTTTGCTGTTTTCTGCTGCTATTCGCTGATGTTCGCTGCCCTTAGCTTCTTTTCGTCAGGCGCCCGTCGAATTCTTCCGTGCCCACGTCTGCCGGGACGGGGAACCTGACCGGCGCGCGATCCCGCTGCGAGCGGTAGATCGCGGTAAAGATCTCGACCGTCACACGCCCATCCTGCCCGGTGACCGCCGGGGGACGATCCTCAAGAATCGCATCCAGAAAGTCCGCGTTTTGCAGCGTCAGATAGTGCAGCGCCGGGTCGCGGTGCTGTTCGAACGCAGCGCGGTCTTCCGCCCGCCACTGTTCGAGGAGCTGTTCCTCACCGGGCACGGTCCACAGATCGTTGTATGGCGGCTCGAGAATCGAGGACATTCCGGCGATGAACATCGCGCCGCCCTCAGTCTGCACACCAACCGATGCGCCGTTCGAGCCGTGGATATGCACCTTGCCGTAGATACCCGGCTTCTGCGAGTTGCTGACGACGATGCTGCCCACGCCGCCATTCTTGAAGCGCAGCACGGCAACCGCCGTATCCTCAACCTCGATAGTGGGATGGTTGAGGTTGTCCCAATAGCCGAACACTTCCTCGATGGGGCCCATCAACCACTGCAACAGGTCCAACTGGTGCGGCGCCTGGTTGACCAGCACGCCGCCGCCCTCAGCCATCCACTGACCACGCCAGGGGTCGGAACGGTAATACGCCTCGTCGCGCCAGCCGTACATCACGACAGTTCCGAGCACCGGGCGGCCGATCTTCCCGGCGTCGATCGCCTGCCGGACGCGTTGCACCGGCTCGTAAAAGCGGCGCTGGCTGATGACGCCGAGCTTGACGCCCGCCTGCTCTGCCGCCGCGATGATCGTATCACAGTCCGCCAGCGTCGAGGCGAGCGGCTTCTCGACCAGGACGTGCGCGCCCATCCGCGCCGCTTCGACCGCCGGAGCGGCGTGGTTCGGATGCGGCGTGCAGATCACGACCGCCTGCACCCCGGCGCGCTCGATCATCTCCGCGACGCTGGTAAACGCCGCGACTCCGTACTGCTGGGCGAACGCCTGCGCCCGCTCCGCATTGCGCCCACAAACCGCCACAAATTCGGATGTGGGCAGGCTGCGGAGCGCCTGCGCGTGAAGGTGCGCCACTTTACCATAGCCAATGACGGCGGTTTTCAGTTTTTCAGCCATTCTCATAATATCCTTTTGCATGGGCGAGCAACCGCATAGGCAGGGTTTGCGCAAACTCTTGCTCGGTTGAGTAACATCGATTCCTGCGCTATACTCGAAAAAGCATCGCTATGATGCTCTCATAAAAACCGTTTTCACGAAAGGAGGCGACTAGAGCGCTTAGCAAGCCGTGTCCTTTTATCGTGTTGTTTCAGATTAGACTTTACAGGAGAACCCATGTTACGTTCACGTTCTAAACCCATTCTCGCCCTCGTCATCGCGCTCAGCCTGCTGTTGAGCCTCACTCCCGCCTTGGCGCAAGACGGCGAGGAATTCACCATCTCGGACGAATATGCCGGGACGCAGATTCGCGTTATCGCCGCGAACCACCCGTGGAACGAAGCCCTTCAACGGCTGATCCCCGAGTTTGAAGCGGCCAGCGGCATCACCATTCGCCTCGAGAGCTACTTTGAAGACCAGCTTTCGCAGCGGCTTCAGATCGGCCTGACCGGCGGCACAGCGGAAGCGGACGTCTTTATGTTCCGCCCGCTGCAGGAAGGTCTGCTGTTCGAGCAGAACGGCTGGGTCGCGGATCTGACCGAATTCGCCGCGAACGACGAGCAGTGGAACCTTGCCGACTGGCAGCCGGGCCCGATGGGCACGGTGACGTCGGGCGACGTCCTATTCGGCATCCCGATCGTGACCGAGCGCCAGGCGCTATACTATCGCAAGGACCTGCTGGAAGCGGCGGGAATCGACGTTCCGCAGACGTTGGATGAGCTGGCGGCGGCGGTGGAAGCCCTGCACGACCCGGACAACGGCGTTTATGGCATCGTGCTCCGTGGCCAGCGTAGCGCGGCGGTGACCCAGTTCAGCAGCTTCCTGTACAGCTTCGGCGGCGGCTGGTTTGACGAAGAGGGCAATAGCACCGTCGGCGAGCCGGAAGCCATCCAGGCTTACGAGTACTACGGCAACCTGCTGCGCAACTACGGCCCGCCCGGCACCCTCAATATGAGCTGGCCGCAGGCGATCGCCGTCTTCGCGCAGGGCCAGGCGGCGTTCTACCTGGACGCTGACATCCTGTACACGAACGTGACCAACCCTGAAACGTCGCTGGTGGTGGACAAGGTCGGCTTCGCGCCCTTCCCCGAGGGCCCGGCGGGCCGCCGTCCGTACAGCGTGACGTCGTGGGCCATCGGCATGAACGCCGAGTCCGAGAACAAGGAAGCGGCGTGGGAGTTCATCCGCTGGGCGACCAGCCCGCAGATCGTCGCGACGATGCAGTCTGAGTTCGGCCAGTCCGGCGCGCGCGCTTCAGTGTGGGCGTCTCCGGAAGGGCTGGGCGGGTTCCCCGAGGACCTGGCGAATGCGATCGTCGTGAACGGTGAAACCGGCGTCGGCTTCGACCGTCCGCGCGTGATCCGCGTCGGTGAGGCGCGCGACATCGTCGGCCAGCCGATCGTAACCGCGATCGAAGGCGGTGATGTGGCCGCCGCAGCAGCAGAAGCGGATGCCGCGTTCCAGGCGTTCCTCGAAGAAGAGGCCGCCGAGTTCGCCCAGTAAGTTTTTCCCGCAATCCAGGGTCTGCCCAGGGATGTGCTCTGGGCAGACCTTATACCTGTCTTTTTTTGCGAGTTGTTGGAAATCAAAGAGTAACCTTTATGAGCACTTTGCAGGCAACGGAGCCCCGCATCAATCGCCCCAGCTTCAAACGCCGCCTGCACCGCCTCGGCTTTATCATGCCCGCCGTGATCTTCGTCGTGGTGATGATGGCTTTCCCGGTTGTCTATAACGGCTGGCTCAGTCTCCATGAATGGACTGGCTCGGCCCGACGGGCGCCGGTATATGTGGGGTTTGAGAACTACACAGAGTTATTCACCGAAAGCGATCGTTTCTTCCCCGCCGTCCAGCGAACGTTCCTCTTCTCGACGGTTGTGGTAGTCGTCGAGCTGGTGCTGGGAATCGGCATCGCCCTGCTGTTACGCGATGCATTTCCGGGGCATACGATCATCAAAACGCTGATCCTGTTACCGATGGTCGCCACGCCGGTCGCGGTCAGTATGGGCTGGCTGCTGATGCTGGAACCGACGATCGGCGTCTTCAACAAGATCCTGCGCGACCTCGGCCTGCCGATCCAGCCGTTCCTCGGCTCGCCGGATCAGGCGCTGTGGGTGCTGATGGCGGTGGACATCTGGCAGTGGACGCCGATGATGGCGATGATCACCCTCGCCGGGCTGCTCTCCCTGCCGGAAGACCCTTACGAGGCGGCGCTGGTCGATGGCGCATCGGCGCTGCAAAGCTTCATCCATATCACCCTGCCGCTGCTCATCCCGACGTTGCTGACGGCCGTCTTGCTGCGCTCGATTGAGGCGCTCAAGACGTTCGACATCATCTATACCATGACGCGCGGCGGGCCCGGCTTCTCAACTGAGACGCTCAATACCCTGTCGTACATGCAGGCGTTCGAGTACTTCCGGCTCGGTGAGGCGTCGGCGCTGCTGGTGGTGTTCTTCGCGATCGTCCTCGGCGTGAGCGTCATCTTCATCCAGGCGCGGCGTACTATCAGCGCGAGGCAGGCGTTATGACCAACATCACGCGGCCGATTGATCCCTCTCAATCCCTTGCCATCCGTCAGGAAGCGCTCGCCAGCCGCCGCCGGGCGAACATTCGCCGCGCGCTGTTCGGGACGCTGCGCGCGCTGTTGCTGTTGCTGGTGCTGGTCGTGCTGCTGTTCCCGATTGTGTGGATCGCGCTGTCGGCGTTCCAGAGCCACATCGACATCATCTCGCCTGCGTGGGGCTTCAAGCCGACCATGCGGAACTTCGAGAAGGTGTTCGACGAGTACAACTTCCTGCAATACATGTGGAACAGCTTCCTGGTGGCGTCGCTTTCGACCTTCTTCTCGCTGGTGCTGGGGCTACCCGGCGCCTACGCGATCGCGCGCTTCCATTACGACTGGCTCGGCGTGGTGCTGCTGGCTGCTCGTATCGTACCGGGCATTACGTTCCTGGTGCCCTGGTACATCCTGTTTAGCCGGATGGGCCTGAACGGCAGCTATGTCGCACTGATCCTGAGCCACATGATCGTCTCAATGCCGTTTATCGTGTGGGTGATGGTCCCGTTCTTCGAGGGCCTGCCGATTGAGGTCGAGGAATCGGCGCGGATCGACGGTGCGTCGATGCTCGGCACGTTCGTGCGGATCGCGCTGCCGCTGGCGGTTCCCGCGATCATGACGGCGACGATCATGTCGTTCATCTTCTCGTGGAACAACTTTATGTTCTCGCTGGTGCTGTCGGGCGACGAAACGCGCACGCTGCCAGTGGCGATTTTCAACTTTATGACCTACGCCAGCATCGACTGGGGCGGTCTGATGGCGGCAGCCGTGATCATCACCCTGCCCGTGCTGGTTATCACCGTCTTCATGCAGCGTTACGTGGTTTCCGGCCTGACCGCCGGTGCGATTAAGGGTTAAGCGAAAAGCAATTCGCCGTTAGCGGTTAGCGATGAGCAAAAGCCAGGGGCGCAATGCGACAAATACGTTGCGCCCGGCTGGCTGCAAATCGCTAGCCGCTTAGTAGTGTATAAGGGTTAAAGAGCACTCAATGAATCAAGCGACTTCTACGATGCGGGCGCTGGTCTTTACCGACTTCAACCGCCATGAGCTTCAGACAGTGCCGGTCCCGCGCCCCGAACACCCCGACGATGTGCTGGTGCGCGTGCACGCGGCCTCGGTGTGCGGGTCCGACCTGCACGGCTACACCGGCAAGACCGGCCGCCGCCATCCCCCGCTGATCATGGGGCACGAAGCGGCGGGCGAGGTGGTCGCGGTCGGGGAGCGTGTGACGCGCGTCCGCCCCGGCGACCGTGTCGCGCTGCATCCGCTGATCTTCCGCCCTGATCCGGAAACCGGGCGTGTCGTGCGCCAGATGATCGGGATGAACCTGCCCGGCGCGTACGCCGAATACACCGTCGTGCCAGAGTCAAATACCTACCCTATTCCCGACACGCTACCCTACACCATCGCCGCGCTGACCGAGCCGACGGCGGTCGCCGTGCATGCGGTCGGGCTGGTGAACGTCCGCCCATATGATCGCGTGCTAGTGATCGGCGCAGGGACGATCGGCCTGCTGACCATGCAGGTTCTGCGGCTGGCCGGGGCGCGCGAGGTGGTGGTGAGCGACGTCAGCGACACGCGGCTGGACATCGCGCGAAAGATGGGCGCGTCGGACGTGATCAACCCGTCCGCGCAGGACTTCACCGCCACGGTGAGCAAGCTCACAGACGGGTACGGATTCGATCTGACGTTCGAAGCAGTCGGCATCACGCCGACGGTCGAGCAGTCGATCAGCGCAGTGTGCGACAAGGGGACGGTCGTCTGGATCGGGAACAGCCAGAAGATCGTCGAGGTCAACATGCAGGCGATCGTCACGCGGGAGCTATCGGTAATCGGCAGCTACGGCATGAACGAGCGCGACTTCGAGCGCGCGCTGGCGATGCTGTCCGATGGGCGCATCGACGTGGCGCCGCTGATCACCCGCCGCGCCGCGCTGGACGAAGGCGAGCGCCTGTTTGACGAATTGTTGGCCGACGAGGCTGTCGTCAAGTGCGTGATTGAGATCCCGTAATAGGACGCCGCACACCTATCAGTCGAAGACGCCGGTCGGGTGACAGCCCCGACCGGCCGCTTTTGCGGCGCGCTCCAGGCTGTCGAGGTACATCTGCTGGCGCGTGTCCGGTGGATAGGCACGCGACTCGGCGTACCCGCCGGCAACCATCTCGGCGTTGACGAACACATCGCCCACGTAGACATACCGCAGCAGGCGGCCATAGCTATCCGTCTCGCTCACGTCGCGGACGAGCGTCACCTGCTTCCCGCTGACCAGCGCGGCATTCGCGGCGGTCGCGGCCTCGTAGCACACTTCGTCACGCTCGGGGGTGTTGATGCCGATGTAACGCACGCGCTCAGTTCGCCCGTTGAGCCGCACGTCGATGGTATCCCCGTCGATCACGCGCGTTACCGTGGCCTGCTCCCCCTCGCCGCCCAAAGCGGGCGTTTCGACTTGCGCAAGCTGCTCCAGCTCTGCACAGCCCGCCAGCGCCATTATCAGCGCCAGAGTCACCAACGCGCGCCGTGCCATGTTTCGGGTTGAAATAATTGAAAAACGCATGAGTCCTCGTGCGGCGATCCAGCCGCCATCTGCCGGATAACCAGTCGAACAGGTGTATTATACTGGCATTCGCCGGGCGCCGCGCAGGAACTCGTGAACCGGAGCGGGAAGCGGTCGCAGGCGGCATTAGGTCGCGCCGTCCGGCAGCCCCTTCCCGCCCACAGGAGTCATCTCGATGCGAAGGGGCATCTCCGCGATGATCGGGCGCGCAGATGCGATCAACGACTGGACGGCCGGGTGTTCCAGCGAGGCGCGGTGATCCGCCTCGCTGCGCCACACTTCGTACACCCAGATGCCGTCGGGATCGTCCGGCGCGCGGCTCACCACATACAGATAGCAGCCATCCAGGTCGCTTAACTCAGCCGCGCAGCAAATAGCCGAGCAGCGTTTCTCGCTGGCCCGGCTGCGCGCGAAACTTTCCAAACAGGCCGTACACGCCTAGCCCTTCAGCTCGCCGCCGGTCAGGCCGGTGACGATATACTTCTCGGTGACGATGTAGAAGATCACCGCCGGGATGATCAATAACATCACATACGCCATGATGCCTGCCCAGTCCCAGCCGTATTGCCCCTGAAACTGCATGATGCCAAGCGGCAGCGGCCACTTGGAGTCGTCGGTGAGGACCAGCAGCGGCAGGAAATACTCGTTCCACGCCTTGACGATCTCCATCGTCACAACCGCCGTCAGCGCCGGACGGGAGATCGGTAGCAGGATATGGCGGAAAAAGCCGAGCGTCGAGCAGCCGTCGATGTAAGCGGCGTCTTCAAGCTCTCCGGGCACAGCCAGGAAGAAGCTGCGCAGGATCACCACGCTGCCCGGCAAGCCAAACGCAGCCAGTGGCAGGATGACGCCCCAGAGCGAGTTCGTCAGGCCCAGGTTCCGCAACTGGATGAACAGCGGCAGCAGCGCGATCACCAGCGGGAACAGCAGGCCAAGCGTGAGGATGTTAAACAGCAGCCCGCGCCCCAGGAATTGCACCCGGCTGAACGCAAACGCCATCATGCTCGACAGCACAATATTGATTGTGGAGGAACCGGCCGTAATGAGCACGCTGTTCTGCGCTGCGGTCCAGAAGGCGTCGCTCTTAAGAATGTTGGTGTAGTTTTCCCAGTGGATCCCGGCGGTGGGCAGGCCAAACGGGCGCGACAAGAACTGGCCGGTTGTGCGCAGGCTGCCGAGGAAGGCGGTCAGCACGGGCCCCATGATGATCACGCCGAGGATGATCAGGATCAGCAGCTTCCCGGCAAGCACCAGTCTGCGATTCAGCCGTGCGCGCCGCTCCAGCGCGAGTGACCGCTGCGTGATAGTGGGTTGAAGGGTTGTGTGCTTGATTGCTTCGCTCATGGTGTGTTACCCCACACTTTGCTGCGTGAAATCACGGCGCAGCACCACGCGCTGATAGCCGAGCGAGAAGATCAGCGTGATCAGGAACAGCACGACCGCCACTGCGCTGCCGTAGCCCATGTAAAAACGCTGGATGCCAAATTTGTAGAGGTAGGTGGCGAGCACGTGGCCGGAGTTGAACGGGTTGCCGCCGCGTGTCAGCGTCTGCACGACCACGAACTGCTGGAACGAGCCAAGCACCGAGAGATAGATCGTCAGGCGGATGGTCGGCCCCATCAACGGCAGCGTGATGCGCGTCAGCACCTGCCACCAGTTCGCACCGTCGACGCGCGCCGCTTCTTCCAGGTCTTTCTGGACGCCCTGCAGCCCGGCCATGTAGAGGATCATGTAATAACCGAAATACTTCCACGTCAGCACGAGGAAGATCGAATAAATGACGACATCCTTGTCGCCCAGCCACTCGACCGGCGTAAGGCCGAAGCTGGTGAATATCTTTGTCGCCAGCCCGTCATTCGGGTGGTAGACGTACCACCAGATGAGGGCGACAATCACCTCAGAGAAGACATACGGGATAAACAGCAACGCGCGGAAGAAGCGCCTGCCTGGCAGCGATCCCCGCCCGACGAGCAATGCCAGCATCATCGCGATCGGAAGCTGCACCAGCAACGACAGCAACATGATCGTGAAGCTGTTTTTTAGCGCCGAACGGAAGACGGTGTGTTCGTAGAGCCGTTCGTAGTTGTCGAACCCGATGTAATTGGTGGGCGGTCCGAACCCGTTCCAGTCAAACAGGCTGTAGCGGGCCGACTGCACCACCGGTACCAAGACGAAAGTCAGAAACAAAATCATCCCTGGCGCGACAAGCAGCACGACCATCAGCGCTTTGTTGACATTCCGGCGCAGCAGCGTACGGTCGAGCGGCGGTGATGACTTGCCAGGCAGCACCCGAAAGTTCGTCGCTGACATCATGCATCCTTTGCGCTCTAACAATTTATCCGGGCGGGTGCGGAAAGTGTGGCATCGGACAGCGCACCGAACTCCGCCGCCGACGCCACACCTGTCCTACAAGCCTAGCTCTATTTTACCCGAGTTCGAAGGCCGCCGACTCTTCAATCATCGCGGCAGCTTCTTCTGGGGTAATTTCGTTCGCAAACAGCCCCTGCACCGCGTCCAGCACGGTCTGAGCAACCGCCGGCGGCAGGAACTGGTCGTAGTAAAGCTGGAAGTACGGCGCCTCGTTGCGCGCCTGCAGAATGGTGCTCATGATCGGGTCATCGGCCAGCACGTCTTCCGCGCCTGCCACCGTCGGCAGGATCCACAGCTCAGCACCACGACGCTGCGCATCCACGCTGGTGATGAACTTCAGGAAGTCGATGGCCTCGTCGGGCGCGTCCTTGCCGACCGCGAAACCATCGCCGCCACCCAGGACGTCGTTCGGATTTCCGGCGCCTTCAGGGATGGCCGGGAACGGGAACCAGCCGAGGTCATCGCCGATGCCCTCGCCCGACTCGCTGTTCGCAGCCATGTTGCTGACCGCAAACTGGCCCTGCAGTTCCATTGCGGCCTCGCCGTTGCCCATGACGCGGCCTTCGTCGCCGAAGGTGCTGCTCATAAAGCCTTCCTGGAACGGCTCAAGCGCGACCAACTGCTGGAGGTATTCACCCGCCTTGACAAACGGCTCGTCAGCGAACGACCCTTCGCGGTTGTAAGCATTGATGAAGGCTTCCTCGCCGCCGAGACGCGTCGCCAGATACACCCACCAGAAGTGACCCGGCCACTTGTCGCCCTCGCCGAGCGCGATCGGGGTGATGCCCGCGTCCTTCAGCGTCTGAACAGCCTCAATGAACTCGTCCCAGGTCGCCGGGGGATTGTCGGGATCCAGCCCGGCCTGCTCGAACAGCGCCTTGTTGTAGAACACGCCGACCGCGCCCCAGGTCCACGGCACGCCATAGTACTCGCCATTCTGGCCGTACAGCTCAAGCGCCGCCTGGGTGGTGAAGGAGTTCTTCCACTCGCCGTCGTTCGCCTCAAGCTCCGGCGCGATGTTGCGGACCATGCCCGCATCCGCGTACTGCCACAGTACGCCACCGCCCCAGCTCTGGAACAGATCCGGCGGCTCCCCGGCCTGCATCACGGTCACGAGCTGGCTCTTGAACGCCTCGTTCTCCAGCACCGTGATCTCGATGTTCACGTGGGGATTGGCTTCCATGTACTCCGCAGCCAGCTCATCCCAGTAGGCGCGGTCCGGGGGATTCGTGGTGATGTGCCACCAGGTGATCGTCACCTGTTCTTGGGCCTGGCTGCGGGGCAGCCCCACCAGCCCACCGACGACCCCTACGACCAAAGCCAAGATCAAGAAGTTCTTCAACAATCTCATCTTGCGCTCCTTAAATACTCGGCGAGGGTTGCCTCGCCACAAGCGAATCAGTATCGCCGGTTTTTATCCGGCGCGATACCCATCTGGTGCCTGACCGGCGCGCACGACTCGCGGATGACCAGTTCGGTCGGCATCTCCACGCGCTCGCCGGGCAGATCGGGGTTATTCAGCCGCTCCAACAGCAGGCGAGCGGCCGTCCGCCCCATCTCCTCAAGCGGCTGGCGGACCGTCGTCAAACCGGGGTGGACGTGGCCCGCCTCCCAAATGTCGTCAAAACCAATCAGCGAAATGTCTTCCGGCACGTGCAAGCCACGCTGCAAGATACCGTCCATCACCCCAAACGCCGCCAGGTCGTTTGCGGCGAAAATGGCGGTCGGCGGATCGTCCAGGCTGAGGAAATGCTGTGAGGCGGCATAGCCCGGCGTGCGGAAGAAATCCCCCTGATAGATCAGGTTGGGGTCTTCCGGGATACCGGCATCGGCCAGCGCGGCACGGTACCCGGCGAGCCGGTCCAGCGAGCACTGCATCTCCGGCGAGCCGATGATGTAGCCAATCCGGCGGTGCCCTAGCTCAATCAGGTATCTGGTCGCGTCGTACGCGCCGCGATAGTTGGTGGCCTGTACAGTTGAGGTGAGCGGGCTGTCGACATGCTGATAGTCGATCAGCACGTGCGGATACTGCTGCTGGTGGAGTGTTTCCAGATATTCGCGCGCGTTCGTCGGCAGCACAAGCAGCAATCCGTCCGCCAACCCACGCGTGATCGTCGCCACGTACGCCGACTCCTTGATCTTCCGGCGGTGCGTGGTGTACAGCATCAGGTCGTACTGGTTCGCCGCCAGTTCCGCATCAATGCCCCGGATGAGTTGTCCAACGTAGTTGTTGCCAATGTCGTGAACCAGCAGACCGATCACCTGAGAGCGTCCACCGCGCAGGCTGCGCGCCTGCTGGTTAACCACATAGCCCAGACGCATCATCGCGTTCAGCACGCGCTCGCGCGTTTCGGGCAGCACGTGGGTGTGATTATTGATGACGCGCGAGACGGTGGAATAGGACACACCGGCTTCGCGTGCGACGTCGATGATGGTAACGGCGTTCGTTCGCCTGTTTCGGACGCTCATGGTCCCCTGGTGAGAAGCACCGATGAATGATCGGATGACCAGATAGTGAGTGTGCGTAGCGCAACGCCGGGCCAATGAATTTGCATATCGTTCATGACAACGTTTTCAGAGCCTGGCGGGTTTTCACGCACAGTAAGTATGGCCCGTGACCTCGCTTTCCCGCGCAGTTCCAATTTCAGGATATAACGTTTCAACATCCTATGTCAAGTAATTCATGGAAACGTTTGCATGATTTGACGACCTTTCCACGTCCGAGAAAACATTACAGAGTCGATAAAACCTGTAAACAGGACATAAAGGTGAATAGACATCTGAAGAACGTAAACCTAGAATCCAAATATAGATCGCATGTGCATGTAGCTGTTAAGTCTATCGCTTACCGGTAATCGTTCGTGACGGCGTAAGAGTTATGGGGGTGTGGGAGCATGAAGCTCATTATTCAGATTCCGTGCCTCAACGAGGAGAGCACGCTCCCGTTGACGCTGGCAGAACTACCGAGGTATGTCGAGGGTGTCGATGTTGTCGAGTGGCTGGTTATTGACGATGGCAGTACGGATAACACCGCCTGCGTGGCGCGCGAGTGCGGCGTCGATTACGTCGTCAGCCACACGACGAACAAGGGCCTAGCAGCCGCCTTTCAAACCGGGCTAAACGCCTGCCTAGAGCGCGGCGCGGATATCATCGTCAACACCGACGCCGACAACCAGTACCCCGCACGGTACATCCCTCAATTGATCGAGCCGATCCTTCGCGGCTACGCGGACATCGTGATCGGCGACCGTCAGACCAACACAATCGAGCATTTTTCCACCACGAAAAAGGTGTTGCAGAAGGCGGGGACGACCGTCGTCCGGCGCGTTGCAGGCACGGAAGCGAAAGACGCGCCGAGTGGCTTCCGCGCCTTTTCGCGCGAAGCGGCCATGCGGATCAACGTACTATCGGGCTACACCTATACGCTCGACACCATCATCCAGGCTGGAAAGAAGAACCTGACCGTGGCGCACATCCCGATCAAGACCAATCCGGATCTGCGCCGATCGCGTCTGGTGCGGAGCATCCCGCGCTATGTGCTGTACTCCGCCGTGACCATCGTGCGGCTGTTCGCGCTCTACCAGCCGTTGCGCACCTTCACCTACCTGTCGCTGCCCTTCTTCCTGGTCGGCGGCGGGCTACTGTTCCGCTTCCTGCTCCTGGTGTTGATGGGCCAGACGGCGCGTGGGTCGCATATTCAGTCGGTGGCGATTGGCTCGGCGCTGTTTGTGATCGGGTTCCTGATCTTCCTGATCGGCATTGTGGGCGACCTGATCGCGACCAACCGTCGATTACATGAGGAAACGCTGTATTATCTGAAACATCTCGCGTTTGATGGCAGCCATCACAGCAACAGGTCGAATATGCCGACCTACGTGTTCGGCAACGGCATGTCGCTTCACTCGCGGCTGTCCGACCCGTGCCGCGAGCCATCGGACGCTGTCAAATCACATCAGAGGTAGCGTCTCTGGCCCTTCATCGGGCGCGCGGGCTATTACCGGACAGACCGGCTTGATCTGCGCATCATTGCACATGCGCTCTTCGTGGAGAATGTGTGGGTTGCCATCTCTGCGGTGACGTCCGGCGCGCTCGTGCTTGGCGCCACCACGAACGTCTCGTTCTCTAAACCGGCCCGCGACTACGCGGCGCCTGCCAATCCTGTATTGAGTTTGCAGTCGTCACAAAAGGGCACGGAAAGCGGTTTATCTGGCATCGACAACTGAGCCTCAGGGGGTGGGGACATGTCTTCTCTCGCTGGCGTCCGCCAGGGCGTAACGTCATTCCTGTTCAACGACACTGACGACGTCGCACCGATCCCAACACTGCGCCTCAGCCACGCTCAGACCGCAGGTCTACTGATCGTGCTCTCCCTGTTGATGCTGGTGCCGGTTATCTTCTTCAACTATCTCTATCCACTCTCCCCGGCGCGGATTGAGCGGCCCGCCACCGCGCTGATGCAAGACCTCGGTCTGTGGCGCTGGTTCGGCCAGCGCCAGCCGGACGCCCTGAGCAATCGGTATACGCTCGCCGCGCTGATCGTGCTCGGCTCCCTGATCAGCTTCGCCGCCTACGGGCTGGCGATCTGGCTGGTGTGGAAGAAGGCCGCCACCCGCACGCTGCTGGCGATCGTGATCGGGGGATCGCTGGTGTTTATGTTGCTTTCGCTGTGGTCGCTGCCGAACTTCAACACCGACATCTACGATCACATTCTGCGCGCGCGCACCGTCTCGGAATACGGCGAAAACCCGTACATCGTCGAACCAGCGGCGTTCCCGCAAGACCCGATCTACCCCTACGCAAGCCCGAAGTTCATCCACATGACCACCGACAAGCTGCCGACCTGGACGCTGATCAGCGCGGCGGGCGCGGAAGTGGCAGGCGATGACGCGACCACCAATCTGCTGGCGGCGCGCGGGCTGATTACGCTGTTCAACATCGGCAGCGTCGTGCTGATCGTGCTGATCCTGCGACGATGGAATCCGCTTTACGCCGTGGCGGGCGCGATCGCCTACGGCTGGAACCCGGCGAACATCATTCTGACGCAGGGCAAGCCCGATCCGGTGATGGTGTTCTTCCTGCTGCTCGGCGTGCTGATGCTGACCATGCAACGCTATCGCTGGATGGTCATCTTGCTGGCGATCGCCACGCTGACGAAGCTGATCCCCCTACCCCTGGTGGGGATCTACTTCCTGCGCGAGCTCAAAGCGCGCCGCTGGAAGGAGCTTGTCATCGGCGGGCTGCTGTTCGTGGTCGTGGTCGTGGCGCTCTATCTGCCGTTCGTCAACACGCTCGACGTGGCGCAAGACCAGCTCAGGTTGCTGCGGCGCGGTGGATCGGGCCTGCCCGGCGGGATCCGCTACGTCTTCGTGGCGGGGTTCGCCATGTTGGTGCTGTATCTGGGGTTGCGCCGTGCGGACAGCGATCGCAAGATGCTGTGGAGCTGGGCGCTGGCCTTGCTGTACTTCGCCCTGTTCCTGACCAAGATCGTCAATTCCTGGTATCACCTGACGTTTATCGCGGTCGCGGCGGTCGCCATTCGCTGGCCGATGGTATTGATGATGCTGGCGATCACGTGGTCGTCATTTCTGCTGAACACGTGGCGCGCGGCATCCACGCCGGAGTTCACGCTGCCCAGCCCGGAGATCCCGCGTCTGGTGATGTACCTGTCGCTTCCGGCGCTGGCGCTGCTGGTGTCGACGGCGCTGGTTGCGATCCGCCTGCGCCGCTCGAACCAACTGCACAACGCTTAGGCGCGGCGCACACGCCTCGCAGCATGATTTCAAAACGTCTGGGTGCAGAGTGCCCAGACGTTTTTTATGCGATCGTGCAAAGGAAACAAACTTTCGCGGCAAAATCGCGCCTTAGCGAGAAATAGGGCTATAATAGGCAGATAGTGAATTAAATTGACCTTTCGCACAGTCTATTCTTAAGTGTTGGAAAGGAGTGTTGCAGCCTCTTTTAGCGGTTCGCGGGGCAGCTCCTTCCGGCGAATCGCTGCCTAGCGACTGTTTTGCCCGACGGGCACTACGCAGGGCAACCGCCCACCGTCAGACGCTTCTTCCCATGCCGCCCGGTAATGTCTCGGAACGCCTTTGAGCTTATACCGTTTGAGTACTGGAGTTTTTATGGCAGACCAAGGTTCACCTGAGTATGCACTCCAGATGATCGGAATCGAGAAGTATTTCGGTCTGGTGTGCGCTCTGAAAAACATTCACCTCACTGTGGGCCGCAACGAAATCGTGGGGCTGATCGGCGACAACGGCGCCGGAAAGTCCACTCTGGTGAAGATCCTGACCGGCGTCTATCGCCCCACCAGCGGCGAGCTCTACATCGCCGGGCAAAAGGTCAACACCCGCACCTACAACGTCAAGCAGGCCCGCAAGTATGGCATCGAAACCGTCTACCAGGATAAGTCGCTCGGCGAGAAGCAGGTTCTCTGGCGGAACTTCTTCGTCGGGCGGCAGATCACCAACCGCCTCGGCTTCATCAACGTCAAAGAAGAGAAGCGAATCGCGCAGCAGATCATGCTTGAAACCATCGGCTTTCGTGGCCGGGGGATCACTGTCGATTCGCGCGTTAGCAAGCTCTCCGGCGGTGAGCGTCAGGGCGTCGCCATCGGCCGCGCGATGCACTTCGAGGCCGAGCTAATCGTGCTCGACGAGCCGACCGTTGCCCTCTCGCTGAAAGAAGTGCAGAAGGTGATCAACTTCGTGCACAAGATCAAAGAGGGTGGCAAAGCCTGTATATATATCTCTCACGCCATCCAGGACGTGTACGAAGTCGCTGACCGGTTTGTCGTGCTCGACCGTGGGGAGATCGTGGCGAGCATCGACAAGCAAAACACGTCACTGAAAGAACTTGATGAATTCTTGCTCGAATTCGCTTATGGCCGGAGAGATAGACGGGAATCATGAGTCGCGCACGCTCCACCCTCAGATTTTTTACGCGGATTGAGGGCCTGCCCATTCTGGCGGTCCTGATCGTCCTGTACATCGCATTCATCCTGACCGCGCCGGACGTCTTCACCAAGCCCCGCATCTACATGTCGTTCCTGCAAACGGTCGCCCCACCGCTGATCCTCGGCCTGGGGCTGACGTTTGTGATCACGGCCGGGGAGATCGACCTCAGCTTTCCGGCGGCCGTCGCGTTCACGGGGTACGTCTTCACGTGGACTTATCAACAACTCGGCGAGTCGCTCGGCCTGACATGGGCTGCATGGGCGGGGTTCGTCGCCGCGCTGCTGGCCGGAGCGCTGGTCGGCTGGGTGAACGGCATCATGGTCGCGAAGATCGGCGTCCCGTCCATCATGGCGACGCTCGCCGCGCAGTTTTTCTGGTATGGCGTCACCGTTCTGCTGGCGGGCGGCCTGCAAGCGACGCTCAAAGGGATCGAAGAGACAGCGGCGCACAGCATTTTCGTTGGCCGCATCTATGGGGTGATCCCATCCGAGGGACGCGGGCAGATCGGCATCCCGCAGCAATCGCTGTGGGCGCTTGGGCTGACGATCCTCTCGTGGTTCATCCTGAACCGTCACAAGTTCGGCGAATCGGTGATGTTCCTGGGCGACAATGAAAACGTCGCGCGGGTAATGGGCGTCAACGTCGAGGCCACGCGCATCAAACTGTTCATCTTGATGGGCGTCTTCGCTGCGTTCGCGGGCGTCATTCTGACGCTGCAGGTGCGAGTCTTCTACCCGACCCAGGGCCAGGGCATGTTGCTTCCCGTGATGGCGGCGGTGTTCATCGGCGGCACGTCGATCGCTGGCGGCCTGGGATCCATG
>Ga0134097_1001445_pt1 | contig 17491 bp, 23 predicted proteins | sample 8_3taG_FD_94450 | JGI IMG/M metagenome (GOLD analysis project Ga0134097, IMG submission 94450) | Switchgrass degrading microbial communities from high solid loading bioreactors in New Hampshire, USA - 8_30_10_142_A2 metaG | ecosystem: Engineered > Bioreactor > Semi-continuous > Anaerobic >... | reverse complement strand
TATGTAATGATATATGACAAACAAAATGCTCCTAAAAAAATTCGTGAACTTCAGCGGTGGGTAAACAACAAGTTTATTTTTAGAAGTTGTGAAAGATTTGAAGATTACAAAAAGGTTACTGCTACGAAAGTTAAATACCCGTAAAATGGTGTTTTATAGTATTTAGGGATAGGTATAAAATAAAACTGCGACTTTTCTGCGACGACTTTAGAAAAAGTATGGTTTATAATATATACTGAGGAGCCGTCCGGGAGGGCGGCTTTTTGTATTGGGTGACATGGTTGCCGGCACAGGCCGGAGGGTGTACGCACCGAAAGGCAGGGGTGGGGCAGGGTGCGAAAAGACTTTCTAACAATGGTGTTTGACATTGAGTTAAAATAAATAGCAGCAAACTACAAGCACCTACCGATGTAAGTGCTTTTTGTGTGGGTGATAGCATGGCTAAGGAATGGGCAGCTTGGTTCTACAATAGCAAACCCTGGATAGATTGCAGACTTGCTTTTTTACGAAGCAAGTTTTTTATTTGTGAAAGGTGCGGCGGGGTTGCAACAATAGCACACCATATAACATACTTGACACCCAAGAACATTAACGATCCAAACGTGACATTAAACTGGGACAACTTGGAAGCGCTATGCCAGGACTGCCACAACAAAGAGCATCAAAGCAAGTATAGCGCTACCAGGGAAGATGTGATGTTTGATGAGAATGGGGACTTGATACCTGCCAGGGGTACCCCCCCTATTTAAAAAGCTAGGGGCGCCAAAGGATACCGTGTGGCCTGCCTCCGAAAACCTCGGAACGATCGCGCACATGAGGGGGGTCGAAAAGGGCTTAAAAAGGTGGTGAAATTTATGCGACTTTACAGCAATGAAGAGAAAGATAGACAGACAAAGAAGGAGATGCTGAAACTTCGCCGACTATTCAAGAATTTGCCAAAAGATAAAATGAAGGCTGCCGATGGGCTGATTCAGGAAGCCGCTTTTATGAAGGTCACCCTTGAGGAGACAAGGCATGTGATAGACCAAGAAGGCATCCTGGAAAAATTCGAGCAGGGAGCGCAGAAGTTTTTAAGGGAGCACCCGGCAACAAAAGTGTATAACACCATGATTAACAGATATGCAACGGTCTGCAAACAGCTATTTGATATGGTTCCCGACCCTGAAGCCGGCAAACAAGCAGAAGATGAACTCATGGCTTTTGTGAAGAAGGCGAGGAAATGAGCCGGACAAATTATATACTCGAATATTGGAATAAAATCCAATCTGGCGAAATTGTTGCTTGTAAACGCCTCATTCAGCAATATCAAAAACTTGTTGACGAACTCAACAACCCACGAGACCCGTGGGTTTTTGATATTGAAAAAGCGACAAGGCCGATTGAGTTCATCGAAACATTTTGCCGACATAGCAAAGGCAAGTGGATAGGCCAGCCTATGAGGTTGGAACTTTTTCAGAAGGCTAAAATTCAAGCCGTTTATGGTTTTGTTCATAAAGAGACTGGTTTAAGGCGCTGCCGGGAAGTAGTTACCCTAGTTGGCCGCAAGAACGGGAAATCAACCGAAAAAGCGGCCACTGGCAATTATATGTTTATCGGGGACGGCGAAGGTGGTGCGGAGGTTTATTCCGTCGCCACAAAAAAAGACCAGGCAAGGATTGTCTGGACCGAGGCGCATAATATGGTTGTCCAATCGCCGGCGCTGTCAAAGCATGTGAGGAAAAGAAAAACGGACCTGTATTTCCCGGTTACTTTTTCAAAATTTGAGCCGCTGGCGAGCGACAGCAATAGCTTAGATGGCTTAAATACGCATTACTGTATCATGGACGAGCTACATGCCATTAAAGACCGTAACCTTTACGATGTTATGAAACAATCCATGACGGCCAGGGAGCAACCGCTGCTCGATATGATCACGACAGCTGGTTTTGTGCGAGAGTGCATTTACGACAGCATCTACGACTACGCCTGCAATGTGCTGGACGGAATCGTCGAGGATGAACGGTTCCTGGCGTTCATTTATGAGCTGGACGATCGGTCCGAATGGACTGACTACCGCATGTGGGAAAAAGCAAATCCAGGGCTGGGGACAATAAAGGATTACAACGAACTTGCGGCCAACGTTGAGCGAGCAAAGAACGATCCGGATTTTCTGCCAACCGTGTTAACAAAGGACTTTAACCTTCGGGACACTGTGGCCGGTACATGGCTGACTTTTGAGCAGATCAACAATCCGGAAACATTCAATATGGATGATATCCGTGACACCTACGCCGTTGGCGGGGCTGACCTTTCGAGCACCACTGACTTAAGTTGTGCAACACTTCTAATCATGAAGCCTGGGAGTGATAAAAAGTATTGTATACAACAGTATTTCTTGCCGGCTGAAACATTGGAGCAAAGGGTAAAAGAGGATAAAATTCCGTATAATAGATGGGCTGAACGTGGTTTACTAACCTTATGCGAAGGTAATAAGGTTAATTATTCTGATGTTACAGCTTGGTTTAAAAAAATGTATGAGAAATATGGCATCATACCGCTCTGGATAGGTTACGACCCTTGGAATAGTCAGTATTGGGTGCAAGAAATGAAGGACTTAAACTTGAACATGATTGAAGTGCGCCAGGGGTATAAAACATTAAGTCAGCCCATGAAGGAGTTGGCGGCTGATTTGATGGCGAAAAAAATCAATTACAACAATAATCCTATCCTTAAATGGTGCTTGACTAATACAAATGTAAAACGTGATGAAAATGACAACATAAAACCAGTAAAAGGTCAAAGCCAGAGACAGCGCATCGATGGTGCTGTCTCTTTATTGATTGCTTACACAGTGCTGTTTAACAACTTGCAAGACTATCTCAACATCATATAAGGCAGGTGAGACAATGGGGCTTTTTGAGAAGATATTCAAGCGGCCATCAATGCAGGATATCCGGGGATATTTCAAGATGCTGTCGGGTTATACTCCGATATTTACGACTTACGAAGGCGGCGTATACGAGATGGAGCTCACCCGGTCGGCCATCCACGCTATTGCAACCCAGTGCAGCAAGCTAAAGCCGGAGATTCGGGGAAACGCCTATAAGGAACTTAGCAGAAGACTACAGTTCAAGCCTAACAGCTTCATGGACACGACAAAATTCTTGTACCGCCTTGCAACAATATTGCATGTGCAGAACACAGCTTTCATCGTACCAATTACCGATGAAACAGGAGAATACATCACAGGTTACTACCCCATCCTGCCAAGTATGTGTGAGGTGGTAGAGTATCAAGGCGAACCCTGGTTGAGATATACTTTTTCAACCGGACAAAAAGCGGCAATAGAGTTTAGCCGAGTAGGTATAATGACACAATTCCAGTACAAAAACGACTTTTTTGGTGAAAACAACAAAGCTTTATACCCGACAATGCAATTGATTCATACACAGAACCAGGGGATTATAGAAGGAGTTAAACAATCCGCTAATATCCGCTTCATGGCCAGACTAGCCAATATTTTTAAGCCAGCAGATATAGCGGCAGAACGCAAGAGGTTCACAGAAGAAAACCTGTCGGCAGAAAATAATTCCGGTGTCTTGATGTTCGACAACAAATATGCAGACGTGAAACAGATACACAGCCGGCCGTTCATTGTAGATTCGGCCCAGATGGAGTTTATAAAGGCAAACGTGTTCAACTATTTTGGCGTGAATGAAAAAATCTTGCAAAACAACTTTAACGAAGATGAATGGAATGCTTTCTACGAGGGCAAGATTGAACCTTTTGCGATTCAACTCAGCCTGGTTATGTCGAATATGACATTTACCGAGAGGGAAATTGCTTTTGGGAACCAGATTATATTTACTGCAAACCGACTGCAATATGCCAGCAATCAGAGCAAATTAAACATAGTAACACAACTATTTGACCGCGGTTTTATTACTCATAATGAAGGCCGCGAGATATTCAATATGGCACCAATTGATGACGGTGACAAGTATTTCATTCGTAAGGAATACGCAGAGGTTGGTAACCTAGCAGAGGCACAAGGCATTACAGGAGGTGAAGATGATGCCGCTAAAACTAAAGGAAAGGGAATACAGGGCGGTAGTTCAGCCGCTCCGGCTACCGGAAGCGGAGAAGAGAATTGACAGCGACTATTACGTTGAAGGGCACGCAACCACCTTCAATAAGCCCTACCTGCTATACGAGTACGATGGGGTTAAATATTACGAGGAAATTGACCGACATGCGTTGGATGATGCAGACCTGTCCGATGTGATAATGCAGTACGACCACCAGGGGAAGGTGCTGGCAAGGCTATCAAATGGAACGCTAGGCTTAGAGCCTAATGACGAAGGGCTCTTTATTTATGCCGATCTTTCAAAATCACAAGCAGCAAAAGAACTCTATGAAGAAATCAAAAACGGGCTCATAACAAAGATGTCCTGGGCATTCACGGTTGCGGAGGACAAGTATAACCGCGAGACACGAACCAGAACCATCACAAAGATTAAGAAGGTGTATGACGTATCCGCTGTTTCCATACCGGCAAACGGCGATACAGATATATCCGCTCGTTCTTACGTTGACGGAGTGATCGAACGTGAGAGACGGGAGGCGTTAGAGCGGAGAAAAAGGATACTTAAACTATTAATTAATATGGAGGTATGAAAAGATGGATAGACTGAAGGAAATTGAAAAAAGACTGGCTGAAATAAAGGTTGAGCTTGAGAAGGAAGGGGCCGACATCGACGCTCTGGAGCAAGAGGTCAAGACGCTGACAGAAGAGAGAAAGCAACTCCTTGAGAAGATTGAGAAACGCAACAAAATCATAAAGGACATTGCCGACGGAGCAGGGACACCTGTTCCTAATTATTTACCGACGGAAGAGAGAAAAGACGAACCGAAGGGCCCAGATTCCCCGGTGTATAGGACCGCATTCCTGAAAAGACTGCTTGGACAACCTTTAACTGAAGCAGAAAAAAGAGAGTTTACGCTTGTTCCTCCGACTGCTGCGGCGGCTGTACCTACCCAGACCTACAACAAGATATTTGACCAGATGACGAAGATTGCACCGATGTTGAGCAACATCACCCTGCTCCGTGTGCCTGGCAACCTTCGCCTTGCCGTTCAGGGCGTAAGGAATCCTGCACAGGCACATCAGGAACTTGACCCTGTGAACCCTGCCGCTGATACTCTTGTATCTGTCAACCTGACCGGGTATGAGTTCATCAAGGTGTTGAGAATATCGGCAACTATCCGGGCAATGGCCATTGATGCCTTTGAAGATTGGCTGGCAAGGACGCTTGGTGAGGATCTCGCTGTTGCTATCAACAATGAAATCATCAACGGCCCGACCGTCAGCGGCAACATTTCTCAGGCCCAGGCATGGGTGCCGTTTGGACAGGCTGGTGGAAACTATGTTCAGTATGTAGACCAGATTAGCTATGACGATATTTGCAACTGCATAGGGCTGCTGCCCAGTGCGTTTGACGCAAACGCAAAATGGCTCATGAACAAGGCTACCTTCTACCAGCAAATCATGAGGATTACCGATGCTAATGGCAACCTGATTGCAATTCAGAGCTTGGCGGACGGTGGCGCATGGAGGATTATGGGATACCCTGTGCTCATTGACGACAACGTTGCACCGGGCGTTGTATTCTTCGGAGACTACACCAAAGTTGTCGGCAACCTGTCCCAGGACATCAGGGTAGAGAGCAGCGCAGAATCCGGCTTCCTGAACAACGCTATTGACTTCCGCGGTACGGCTATCTTTGACTGCAATATTGCTCAACCCACCGCAATAACCAAGATTGACGTATAATGAGAGGGCCTTGTGCCCTCTCTCCCTTTTGGGAGGTGAGAACATGAAATGCAAAGTGTTAAAAAGGGTTTGGTGCCCTTTGAGGAAGGGTTACATCGTGCCAGGTGAGATCATTGAGGTGCCGGAGCGATATATCAAGGGCTACCTGCCCTATGTGCAGCTGATTGAAACTGCCAAAAAAGAACCGGAAGAGAAAAGGGCCAAAAAGAAAAGCGGTGATAATGATGCTGCAAAAAATTAAAGATGCGCTAAGGGTAAGCGGTGAGGCCCTTGATGAAGAAATTCAAGACCTTATTCATGCCGCCAAAGCAGACCTCAGACTTTCCGGTATCACTAAAAACGAAGATGACCCGCTAATATTGCGAGCAATAACCATATACTGCAAAGCCCATTTCGGCTACGAAGAACCGGCACAGGCAGAGCTATTCATGAAAAGCTATAATGCTTTAAAATCTCACCTTGCTTTGTCGCAGGAATACACGGAGGTGTCAGGGCCGTGAGAGCCGACATGCGAAGCAAGATAACGGTACTGCAGTTGCAGGCCGGCTACGACCCCGAAGGTGAGCCGATTAATGATTGGCAACCAGTCGAGGGATTGACTAATCTCTGGGCCAGCAAGGAGCCGCTTCTTGGAAACGAATTTTTCGCCGCCGAACAGACACAGAGCAAGGTTGAGGTTAAGTTCCGGACGTACTATGTGCCGGGAGTAACCAACGAGATGCGGGTACAGGACAGCGAAGGAACTTACGAGATTCTGTCAGCTATCAATGTCAAGAATCTCAACCGGGAGTTACTCATGTACTGCAAGAAGGTGAAGTGATGGCAAAGCGGGTCAAGTTTGAAATCGAGGGCATGAAAGAACTGGAGCGTACCATACGCAAGCTGGGCAAGCTCCCGCAGAAGTGTGTCACACCGGCCGCGAAGAAGGGCGCAAGGATCGCGCTCAAGGCGGCCCGGGCTAATGCGCCCTGGGAGACCGGAGAGCTCTCTAACGGCATTGTCCTGAAAGGTGAGCGGGCGCGCAAGAAAGGCAAGAAAGTGTACCAAGTGACGCTGGACCCGGCCAAAAACGATATATTTGTTAAAACAACTAAGGACGGCAAGCGGTATTACTACCCGGCCAGCATGGAATATGGCTTTATCACGCGCGACGGTGGCTACAGCCCTGGGTTCCATTATTTGCGTGATGCCCTAATGGACAATAAAACGGCGATTGAGCGGACAGTTGTTGACGAGCTGGCAAAACAGATTGACAAGCTGAAGTGAGAGGTGATTCTATGACCTTTGAAGCGGCGCTGAGGGCCGAGCTGGTAACAATACCTCAGTTGCAAGATAAGGTGTTTCCGATGCGGGCCCCGGAGGGTACGGAAGCACCTTATTTGATTTACACGACCACTTTAGGGGACTACGACAAGTCATTTGAGGGATGGCACAACAGCAAGGCCGTGACGGTTGAGCTCAATGTGATTCATGACCGAGCATCAGCGGTAAGAGCACTAGGTCGCGAGGTGCAGGAACTGGTAATGGGGTTGGAGGGCAAGCGGCTGGCTGGCACCGGTCCGCGTATTAACGAGATTGTTTTTGAGGGCGAAGGTGTTGAGCTTTACGAGGCTCAGGTGGATTTATACCGCAAGGTGATCAGTTTCAAAGCATATTTCGAGGAGGAATAAAACATGGCAAAAAGAGCATTGGGAACAAAGCTATTAATTGGCGATACAACACCTGTAGAAGTGGCAGGCTTGACCAGTATCGGTGGGCTTGAACTTTCGGCAGATACCATTGACGTTACAACTCTTGCTTCTGATGGTGGTTATCGGGAGTTTATTGGCGGCTTCAAGGACGGCGGAGAAGTATCTTTAGAAGGGTATTTCGAGCCGGAAACTGGAAAGGGGCAGAAAGAGCTGTATGACTTGTTTGAAAGCGGCGAAACAGAAAAATTTCAAATACAATTCCCGAACAATATAGCAAGCTGGGAATTTGATGGCGTTGTGACTGGGTTTTCCACCAGTGCAGACCTTGAGGACCCATTGGCATTTTCCGCAACAATCAAAGTAAGCGGCAAACCAACGCTGACAGTATCCACAGTATAGGCAGGAGCAATCCTGCCTTTCTTTATCCGGGAGGGATCAATATGGCCAACTTAGAGGTTAAAGTTAGGATAACCGATTTAGACCTTTTCACAGAATTAGTAGGCTATTAGCTAGCAAATGAGATGCAAGAAAAAATAGGAGAGATAATAAAGGAGAGTGGGGAAAGGTGAGTTATTATCCCATTAAGCTAGACAAAGTTCGCAATTTCCGTTATGGCATGAAAGCCTTGTATTTGATAGAGAAAAAACTGAAAAAGCCCATATCCAAAATAGATATGGAAAACCTCACAATGGAGGAAACAGCAATAATAATATGGGCAGGATTGCAGCATGAAGATAAAGATTTGACGCCAGAAAAAGTTATGGATTTAGTTGATGAATATTCCGATATTAAAACCGTTATAGAAGCCATGGGTGAAGCATTCCGAAATGCATTTGGCGAGACTGAAAACGAAGAAAAAAACGGGCAGAAGGCAGCGGGGGAGAAGAGTTCAGCATAGAAAAAGCTCTTGAACTCGCTGCCTTTCTGAATATTCCAGTCAGCGAATTTTGGGAAATGACACCTTCTGAATTAAATATTTATGCTCGAATTCATAAAGACAAGAGTCTTGAAGAGACAAAAGAAAAAGTGACATTGGCGTATCTAACAGCATTATGGACAATTCAGTGGCTAGGTAAGAAACATCAACAGCCACGGCCTTTGAGAGAAATATTGGCCAAAATTGGTAGAGAAAGAAAAGTCATGACAGATGAGCAGATGTTAGAACGGGTTAAGCAGCTAAACGCACTTTTAGGCGGGGAGGTGAAGGTAATTGGCAGTAGTAAAAAACTTAATGGTAAGATCCGGCGCTGACTTTTCAGCACTATACAGAGAAATGAACAAAGCACAAAAGAGGCTGAGCACATTCCAAAAAGGCATTAATAAAGCCATGAAAGTAATAGGCATAACCTTAGGCAGTTTAGCTGTTGGGAAGCTAATAAAAGATAGCATTAGTGCTGCAATGAACGTAGAAAATTCTATGCTTCAAATCCAGCGCACAATGGGTAACAGTGCCAATGCCTTCAATCACTGGGCCCAAACCCAAGCAAAAGCTTATGGTATGGCCAGAGAAGAAGCTTTTAAATATGGTGCTACTTACAGCAACCTGATAAGTTCATTTACAAAAGACACTCAAGAAACCGCTCGATATACTACAGAGCTATTGAAAGCTTCGGCAGTTGTAGCTTCAGCTACTGGCCGAACCATGGAAGATACAATGGAACGTATTCGTTCCGGTTTATTAGGAAATACAGAAGCCATCGAGGATCTTGGCATTCATGTTAATGTAGCCATGCTTGAATCTACAGAAGCATTTAGGCAATTTGCCAGGGGGCGAAGCTGGCAACAACTCACATTCCAAGAGCAACAACAAATTAGGTTATTATCGATATTAGAACAAGCCAACATAAAGTATGGCGATTCTCTTGCAGGGACTACTCAAACAAGGCAAGCGATATTTATTACCAGCCTTAAGAATATCCAGTTAAATCTTGGACAGGCTTTTTTGCCGATCTACAATGTAGTATTACCTGCACTGACCGCTATGGGAAATGCCATTGAGCGAGTGACTTCAAACTTAAAATATTTTACACAAGCTATTTTTGGAAAGACGATACCACCGGTTGTTACAGGAGAACAGACGGCCGCAATATCCGGAATGGGAGATGCGGCCGAAACTGCCGGAGAACAAGTAAAGCAAGCCGGAAAGAATGTCAAGAAATCTCTTGCCAGCTTTGATGAAATTAACTCCTTGACTGATGGTTCTACGGCCGGAGGCGCGACATCTGCACCAAATGTTCCAACACCTGGATTAACAGATGGACAAGCGAGCGCAAATGAAGAAGAAATTTCGCCCGCAGTTCAGAAGGCAATCGATAAGCTGCTCGGATTGTTGGAACCCCTTAAGAATATCAACCTGGACAACCTGAAAACGGCATTTGAAAATCTGAAAACCGCAATGGAACCCATCACAGAAACACTGTTCGCTGGGATTCATTGGGCATATTTAAATATTTTTATTCCACTCTCAAAGTGGACAGCCGAAAAGGCACTCCCTGCGTTTTTAGAAGTGTTGGCTGGAGCGTTGAAGGTCCTTTCTTCTGTTCTAGATGTGTTAAAGCCTTTAGGCGTATGGCTATGGGATAACTTTCTCGCGCCAATTACCAGATGGACTGGTGGCGTGATTGTAAATGTCTTAGATAAAATAGGCGGTGCGTTATCCAGAATAGGGGATTGGATTTCCGAGCATAAGGGGATCGTTCAAGCATTTGCCATTATTGTTGGAAGCTTTGCGGCCGCATGGGGACTAGTAAACATTGCAATAGGAGCATGGAATGTGATCGGAGCAATTGCAACCGGAATTACAACAGCTTTCGGTGCAGCATTTGCATTCCTTACATCTCCGATTACACTTGTGGTTCTTGCCATTGGATCAGTTATTGCAATTGTAGTACTGCTTATAAAGCATTGGGATGATGTAAAGCTGGCAGCTTCAAACGCCTGGGCAAAAATTACCGAAGCATGGGGCAAGGCGCCAGAATGGTTCTCATCTAAAGTCCTTGGTCCTATCAAGGAAGGATTCGAAGGTGCTGTTAATTTTCTCGTTGGGCTTGCTGAGGGATGGACCAACAGATTTATCCGTGGAATCAACGCCATTATAGAAGCCCTGAATTCTTTGCGCATCGATGTTCCAAAAGATATACCGTTCATTGGCGGGATGAAATTCGGATTAAACATACCCACAGTAAAAGAAATCAGTCTCCCGCGCCTAGCTAACGGCATGGTCATCCATCCAAACGATGAATTCCTAGCTATTCTTGGCGACCAAAAGAGCGGTATAAATATCGAAGCGCCGCTCGCGACTATAGAGCAGGCATTAAGAAATGTCCTTGCAGAACGAGGCAGAACAAGTGGGAATGGCACAATTCAAGCAACTTTTATAGTCGAAGGAAGAGAATGGGCGAGACTGATTGCGCCCTATATAATCGAAGAGAATAACCGTATGGGAGTAAGACTGATTGACGGGGTGATCTGATGGCGCAGGAAATCTTTAAGATTGGTGGATCGTATCCTGATGTCGCAATTGTATCTTTGCAACGGAATGCTACCATCCTCGACGGTCCAGCGGCTGGGCGGTTAAAAAATGGTGATATGGTCCGCGATGTCATCGGAACGTTCTATAATTATGCTCTTGACATTCTGCCTAAAAATGAGAATCTGTCGGCATATGACGACCTATACGAAACAATTACTGCACCGGTAAAAAGCTATCCTGTCCAGCTTCCATTCGGTCAGGGGCAACTTGAGTTCGATGCCTACATAGCAAATGCTGATGACGAACTTAGACTGATGACAGATTCAAAAAATATATGGGATGGCCTCGCCTTTACGGTAGTCGCTATGGAGCCGCAGCGCTATTATGGTGAAACCTGGTCGTTGAGGTCCGGCAGCGGCAACCAGGTGTTCACTATTGACGGCGTTGGGTTTGATGTCGGCGTAAAGAAACTAACTCGGAAAGGGGCGGTCTTGGATTCTTCGGCATCAGGCCGTTCCAAGTCCGGAGTCATGGACAGGGAGATTATCGGAACGTTTTATAATTACTCTATGGAGATCATTCAGCGCCTCGAAAATCCAGAGGAATATGATCTCCTTTATTATGCCCTGACTGCGCCTGTAGACAGCCATGAAATAACAGTTCCATATGGGCAGGGCATGCTTACAATCCAGGCATATGTGTCTAATGCCAGTGATAAGCTGATTCGGTCAATTGATGGAATGAATTTTTGGGGAGAGCTTACGGTTGACTTTATCGCGATGAACCCCACAAGGAGGTAAACAAGAAATGGCCAATTATTATGGTAATACGATATTTGAAACAGCCGATGGCCTTGATTTTGTAACTGCCGACGGAGAGGATTTTTATGTCAATGACGGGTATTTCGAAGACACGGAAAACCGCAATCTCAGCAACAATACGATCTCTTTTGCAGAGTATATTTTCGCCGGCAACACCGTAAAAAAGCTCAAGCTCCATTATGAGCAAGGCCTGCTCACTGACCAACTGGCAATTGATACTATGACAGCCGAAATCGTAAGTAATGAAAAGCCAGAGATAACAAGATATACACCGATTACGGTCCACCGCGGTACAACCGTTATGGGAGTGTATTTTGATGGGCAAATAAAAGAAATAGGGCAAAAAAGATATTCCATCTATGCAAAGTCTTATATTGCTCTTTTAGAGTATGATTATCACTTTGGCGGGATATATGCCGGAGAAAGCGTTGGGGATGTCATTGCTGAAATTATGGGAGATTTACCATATACCATTCATCCCGACCTTGCATCGCTTAGGGTATATGGATACTTGCCATATGCAACGAAGCGTGCAAACCTGCAGCAGATCCTCCTGGCTACCGGAGCGGCGATACGAAAGAATGCAGATGGGACAATAAATTTTACCGCACTGACCGATACTGAGGCGGGTACTTTTTCAGAAACGAGGATGTTTGTTGACGGATCCATAAATGAAGATCCACAGGTCACGGCAGTGCAGATAACGGAGCACACCTATGTTGCCACTGAAGATACGATTACGCTGCTTTCAGAGTCATTCAATGATATCCGCACGATCGTATTTTCTGAGCCTACCCATGACTTATCTTGCACGAATGGAACGATACTTTCGAGTGGCGCCAATTATGCAGTCATTCAGGGAGCAGGAGCTGTCACACTTACAGGCAAAAAATACCGGCACACGACAAGGATCGTTACTGCCGGCAACGTCATCGGCACGCCGGATGACAAGATCCTATCCGTTAAAAATGCAACCCTGATCACAACGATAAACAGCTCGTCAATTGCACAAAGACTATATGCTTATGCAAGCTGTTATAGGACTATAAGGCAGGATATTCTCCTCGATCAGGAACGCGTTGGAGACCTGGTAAAGATCGTAAATCCTTATGGAGACGACTACATCACAGCGGCTATCCAGAGCCTTGACGTAGATCTGAGCAATATCGTGAGAGCTTCAGGAACTTTCCTCGTTGGATATGTCCCTCAGGGCGTTTCTGGTGGATATCAGAATCAGGTCATCCTTAGAGGGACAGGAGAGTGGACTCCTCCTGAGGGCGTAACGGACTATTTAGCCATATTGATTAGCGGCGCTCAGGGTGGACGTGGAGGTTATGACGGACAGGACGGAGGACCAGCAAGTTTTGTTTGGCACGATAGTAAAACCATTTATGATGGCGGACCGGGCGGAGCCCCTGGAGAAGGAGGCCTTCCTGGTTTGCCCGGAAAGGTTTATCAGGTAATCGGAAGCGCTTCACCAGGGGTCCCAATTGCGTATAGTTGCGGAGTTGGGGGCGAAGGCGGTGAGCCTGGGGAAGAGGGATCTCTTGGAACTGCAACCACATTTGGGCCATATTCATCAGATTCTGGTGCAATTCTGGAAAATGGGTTTGTCGATGTTTTTTCCGGAAAAGTCTATGCCATTCCAGGCTCAGCCGGAAAGGCCGGTGCGCCTGGCGGCGACGGAGCAAGAGCGGGCACTGCTCAGCCTGGAGGTGATACCGAAACCGGAACAGGAGGGGCTCCGGGTACCGGATTACACCAGCCAGACGACGATGCTGGCGGTGGCGGTGGTGGCGGTGCTGCAAATGATGCCGATGGCGAAGACGGTGAAAATGCATATTACGATCCTGAATATGTTGGCCCCCGTGATGGGCGTATGATCTCTGGAGATGGCGGTGAGGGTGCTACTCCGGATGCACCTGAAGATGCTGCTGACGGAAATGGTGGAGATGGCGGTCATGGCGGCGGCGGCGGTGGTGGCGCAGGTGGATTTATAATGGATGACAATGATCGTAAATATAGCCACATCGCGGGAAATCCAGGTCTAGGCGGGAAAGGATCAAAGGGCGGCAAAGGCGGAGATGGCCTTATAATCGTCTATTACTAAGGAGGTGTAATCAAGTGGGGAAATACACAAGTAAATATTCGGGATCTCAAATTGACGCCGCTGTAGAAAAGGCTCATAAAACCGGTCCAACCGATCCTACAATCAATACCGTTGGCGTTCTCGGTCAGCGGTATTTTAATACGACAACAGGGGCGACATTCGAGTGTAAAGAGATCATCACGGTTGATGAAGTTACAACATTTACCTGGAGGCCTATAATCGCCAACAGCCTTGACGTTGAAACGCAAGGACAAGCCCTCGATGCAACGCAGGGAAAATCCCTTGCAGATATGATCAATGATATAAAGGGCGAAGGATGGACCGACGAGACGCTTAAGGGCCTTGCCGACTTAATCAATGATATAAAGGGCGAAGGATGGACCGACGAGACGCTTAAGGGCCTTGCCGACTTAATCAGCACTAAGCTAGACAAAACAACATCACCAAACAAGAATCTTCTGCACAACTGGGACTTTAGAAATCCTGTTAATCAGAGAGGGCAAAGCAGTTATACAGGAACAGGGTATGGAACAATCGATAGGTGGAAGGTCGAAGGAACAGCCACAGTTAGCGTCACACCAGATGGCGTATCCTTTACGCCTGTTACCAACAGTAATTTAAGGCAAGCTATAGAAGGAACATCTCTGGCAGGGAAGACTGTGACAATGAGTGTAATATTTACTAGCGTGTCTGGTACAGCGGCTATAATAGCCAGAGACGGTTCTACTGTGATTAGTAGTATAACTACAACATCTGCGGGTTTAGTTACAAATACTTTTAAAGTTCCAGAAAATTTATCAAGCTTGTCAGTTGAGATAAATGTCGCGCTTGGAAGTTCTTTTGTTGCACAATCTGCAAAACTCGAACTTGGCTCAGTCTCTACCCTTGCTAATGACCCTCCTGCTGATTATGGTGAACAGTTAGCGTTATGTAAAAGGTATTATAGATTATGGACAACTGATGCAGCGCGAACGGAAGCTTTAAAAGAAGTTGGATTAATGCGAATTGTATCTCCAACTACAGGAACCATATCTATTAACGGCACGACGTATTATTATGCTTCTGCTGACTTATAGAGGAGGGATAAGATGGATAATTATATTGTCTACGTCAAAACCGACACCGAAAACCGAATAATCGCAGTTAATTCCTCCGCTTTTCTTACAGATATAACAAATTGGATACAAATTGATGAAGGCGTAGGAGATAAATACCATCATGCTCAAGGCAACTATCTTGAAAAAGGCTTGATGGATGAAAACTACTTGTATAATTACAAGCTTATCGGCGGAACAGTGGTTGAGCGAACGGCTGAAGAAAAAGCGTCCGAAATTGCAAGCAGACCGTTGCCGCCGCCGACAGTAGAAGAACGCCTTGAAGCTTTGGAGGCGGCGATGTTGGAGGTGATACTGAATGGCCAAATTTTTGGCATTGCAGATCAAAATGGGGAAGATCACTATTGGTAATGTCCCAGAACACCTGAAAGAAGCGGTGCAGGCTTTGCTTAGTGTTGATTAAGGAGGTAAATGACAAAAAAATATTCTCTGTCGATTAAGTTTGGGGCAAACCGGAATGGTGCCTGGGCAGTTCTATGGAGGAGGGAATATGTCTGAACAGGAAGTTGTACGGCTGCAGGAGCAAATCAAAACGCTTTTCAGCGATGTTGATGAATTGAAAAGCGATGTGAAGGAAATCAAAAGTCAGCTAGCGAACCGGCTGCCGCTGTGGGCGACAATGCTCATATCGGCACTGACTGGTGTAATAGGGTGGTTGATACGATGAAAGTCATACAAAATCTAGTGCCTACTAGCAAATACAACATCAAGTGCCCCTATCCCATGGTTGCAGAGTTTATCGTAGTTCACAACACCGCTAACGATACCAGCGCCAGGAATGAAGTAGCATACATGATTAGAAACAACGACAAAGTATCTTTTCATTATGCGATTGACGACAAAGAAATTATTCAGGGTATACCTGAAAACCGCAACGCTTGGCATGCGGGCGATGGAGCAAATGGCCAAGGAAATAGAAAGGGGCTATCTATAGAAATATGCTATTCCAAATCCGGCGGGCAGCGCTTTATTGAAGCAGAAAAACTGGCGGCGAAATTCATCGCGTTTAAGTTAAAAGAAAAGGGCTGGGGCATAAATCGAGTTAAGAAACATCAGGATTTTAGCGGCAAGTACTGTCCGCACAGGACGTTAGACATGGGATGGCAACGGTTTTTGGATATGGTGAGAAGTGAGCTGGACAAGCTGAAAGGAGCTGATAAAGTGACAGACAAGAATACGCCTTCGTCTTGGGCAAAAGAAGCCTGGGAATGGGCGAAGAAGGAAGGGCTGTTAGACGGCACGAGGCCGAAGGATAACCTTACCAGGGAAGAATTTGCCGTTGTGTTAAAAAGGCTGGCTGATAAAAAATGAAGTTCTCTAAAGCTATTGTAGCGCTGGTAATAGCACTCAACGTTTTCTTTACTGTTGCGGTGCTTTTTATTTTTTATAAGGTAGGTACAGAGCCGACCACGCTCATTGGGGCATGGTTTAGCTTCACGACAATAGAACTTTGGGCATTGGCCGGTATAAAAAAGCGGGAGATTGAAACACGGAATGACAAGGAGGAGATATAGTGAAGGAATTCTGGAAGCAAAAATTGACTTCGCGAAAGTTCTGGGTAGCCGTGGCTAGCGCGGCTTTTATTATTTTGAGCGAAGGTCTTGGCTTCAATGTAGACAGCGAGCTATATTGGAAGCTAGTTGCTTTGGCCCTCGGTTATATCTTTGGCGAGGCTGCGGTGGATATAGCGAGAGCGGTGAAGAAAGAAGAACCCCCGGCTTAGGCCGGGGGCTTTTTGTTAAAGTACACACTTCAAGAGGGAAATAGATTCCACCTGGAAGTGGCCAAAGGCTTCAAAAATTTCATAGAGCCATAAATATCCTCCTGTTTCCATATACTCATGCCCCTCGCAAGAGGGGCGCTTTTTTTGTGCCTTTTTCTTCACAATAATTTCACAACATTTGAGGGCTTTTCACAACACTTTTCATCCCTTTTGAACGTTTATATTTTTATTTCACGCGAAACAGAAAAACCGCCTGTTAGGCGGCTTTCAATGGTTTTAACTTGGTACTCCCTCGGGGGCTCGAACCCCGGACACCCTGATTAAGAGTCAGGTGCTCTACCAACTGAGCTAAGGAAGCATATCTGGTTTGCCATGCGCCCTGGAGCGCGTTGCGTTTGCCACATGCATTCAAGCGCATCAGGTCAATCTGTCTATTTTAGTGCATCTGTATGATCAGGTGCATGGAAACCTTTTAAATAAACCAGGCGCGTCTGCTAGTATTATTATGATCAGAGTGGTTGTGTGCGTTAGTCTTGCCGGTTATGTAAAAACGTATGCGCCTGTGTTTTTGCCTAATCCGGGATAGCTTGACGGTAAGTCAATGCATCCTCGTGTTGTGGCACTTTATTAGTTTAGCAATCTTCCTTGAGCTTGTCAATACAAAATCAGGGAAAAATTAAAGGCAGAATTTGCACCAATGTGCAAAGCATTCTGCCTTTTATATTTTCATTGCTTAGACATGGCTGT
>Ga0134097_1001427_pt1 | contig 17651 bp, 15 predicted proteins | sample 8_3taG_FD_94450 | JGI IMG/M metagenome (GOLD analysis project Ga0134097, IMG submission 94450) | Switchgrass degrading microbial communities from high solid loading bioreactors in New Hampshire, USA - 8_30_10_142_A2 metaG | ecosystem: Engineered > Bioreactor > Semi-continuous > Anaerobic >... | reverse complement strand
GGATGCCCATTTTTGATAAAGATCTGCTTTGGTCATAAAGTTATACCTCCAGTATATTTTCTGGAGAGATTATCTCATAAGCCTGTTTGCATTTAAATGTGGGTATTATTTACCGCTTACATTTAAATCATATTCTTCACTCCATTAATACTGTTATATGGATATCCTTAAAACAAAGGATAAGAGCATTATAAATCAAATGCAACAGGCATTATGAAATATTTTTAATCTTATGCAAAAGAACCTTTTACGGCCATCACCGGGATGAAACGATTAATGAGAGTGAGGGGCCCGGACAAGATTTTATCGCGGAAAAGTGCCGGAAAAGGGAAGTGAAAGCGTATAAGCAATTCTTATATTTTGACATCAATCTTAGGGTTTGACATGACTTGGGTTGATGGAATTGATGTCTGTGTACTTCTATGGATGCTGCCGCTTTACAGTTGCTTTTTTTGAAATACCACTACCGAAAGAGACACAAAAATCAATGAAAGCAGACAGGAAATCATGATAGTGCCATAAAGAGAAGACACCTCTATGGAATTCATGATTAATCCCATATTATTCGTAGATAAGGAAATGGGGTTGTACCTATGCAATGCGGGTATGATGTTCATAATCATACAGATAACCACGATGAAACCTATTATGAGCAGGCATCCATAATTGCTTCTTGTCAATGCAGCTGAAAACAATAACGCTGCCAGTAAAAACAAGCCGAACAGCCATAGGCAAAATACAGAAAAAAGCAGATTGGTTGTTTCATCCTTAGGGAAAAGATACACCGTATAACCATAGGTCAGCACGAAGCACAAGGCAATACTCATGGTCCATACCAGGGCCATGCAGGTGAATTTTGAAAGAATGACCGCCGTTCTGGATAATCCTTTTGTCAGAAGATTGATAAGGGTTCCTTTTGACAGTTCGGAAGATAAAACACCGCTGAATAGGATCACCATTACGATCAATCCCATTTGCGTCGCATTTTTGAAAAACTGTGTCCAGGCGTCATAGGCCGTCGGCTCCGGTAATGTTATGATAACACCGTCGGTTATAAGGCTTCCAAGAATTTCAGGAATCAATTTTGCTATAAGGGGATTGGTGATTCCGAAAACTGCAAAAACCATCAGCATAATGAATAGTTTATAGGTTTTTGTGTATTCAAAGAACTCTTTTTTCAAAAATGCCATATAGCCTTTCATCGAACCACCTCCAAAAACAAACTTTCCAAAGTCGGTTCCATCACTGCGAATTTCAACGGAACAATGCGTTTTTGCGACAACAAACCCAACAGGAAATACCCGTCCATATCGCCATCGGGCAGAAGCACCTTTACGGTGCTTCCATTACGTGACAACCTGATTGACGGTTGCTTCAGATCTTCCGCACTCTCGAAACACGAAGCTTCTTTTTCACTCTCGAACTCAAGGATAAAACCGTGGAGTCTGTGACGCTGCTTTATTTCGGAAAGTGTACCGCAAAGCGCAAGCTTTCCTTCATGCAATACCGCAATACGGTCGCATATCTTCTCAACATCTGAAAGTATATGGGTCGAAAATACTATGGTCGTCTTCCCTTTTGCTGCATACAAAATATCGAGTATTTCCTTCCTGCCGATTGGATCAAGCGCCGATGTAGGTTCATCACAGATTAGGAGCTTTGGATCATTCAACAAGGCCTGTGCGATGCCAAGGCGTTGTTTCATGCCCCTGGAAAACCCGCCAATTTTCTTTTTTTGGTCTTTTAGTCCCACAAGTTCCAGTAATTCCTCGCTCTTTGATTTGATCTGGGCCTTCGTAAGGCCGGTTATCTCACCACACAGCTTTAAATATTCCATTGGATTCATGTACCCATAAAACTCCGGAACATCGGGAAGAAAGCCTATGTAACGGTTGGTTTTGGATTCGCCATACGTAACTTTTTCTCCGCATACGGTTACAGAACCGCTATCCGGCTTCAATAACCCAAGGATAATTTTCATTGTTGTTGTTTTACCTGCGCCGTTCTGCCCGACAAAACCAAATATAGAATGCTCGGGGACATCCATATCCAATCCCTTCAACACCTCGTGGTGCCCAAAACGCTTATAAAGCTGTTTGATTTCCAAGACACCCATCTATTCCTCACCTCTGCCAAAAGCAAAGTACAAAGCCGGCCCGATAAATTGTATGAACATAACGACAAAAATCCACATTATTTTATTTCCGAAACGGTAACGGGGGTGGCGCAACACATGTATAAGTGCAGTAATAGCAAGTGCAAACTGCGCGATCACCAACGGAATAAGAAACGGCAAATATTCTTTCAACATATCCAAATCCATGATTCACTCCTCCATTAACTATGCTTTGATCTCATATCTTTCATGGTGAGTACCGCTCCTCACAGTTATTTTTTAATTTTTCCACAATCCTCTTAAACCGGATTTCATCAGCCAGAATTGTAAACGCAGGGTTATTGATGACTCCGTCGGCCATACTCTTACGAATAATTTTCTCACTCCTGGGAAGTGTATTTCCTAAATCAAACTCTTCAATCCACTGATCTATCAAATAAAAATATTCGTCTCCTTTCAACTGCAATGGATAGATATTACTGGTGACAAGCTCTGCGTATTTTTCAAGGATTTCCAGGGCTCGTTCTGTTTTTCCAAGCATCGTGCATCCCTGGGCGGCAACGATGTAGAGCTTCATGAGCAACGACGGATGAAGTTTTTTTAAATCAAAAGCTTCCGCAATGTCATTTGCACGCTTCAGTGTTATATCAAACTGTTCAGGATTGTCTGTACAAAGCATGAGATAATCTGTTAATGCACCAAAAAGATAACCCATATGCTGATAGATGGCAACCTGCAAGATTAATTTGGCGTCTTTTGATTTGCCAATCATTTGATAGGCTGATGCAAGCAGCGCTTCGGAAGAAAGGATCTTATGACTTGTTCCCTCCAGCAGCTCAATTACTTCGTTTGGATTCCCCATCATCAAAGCGCAACATGCCTCCATATTTAATGCCAGTTGCACAAGCTCCGCATCTTCGCTTTCTGTTTTTACCCGAACAAACAGCTCTTTGGCTTCCGAAAGCACAGAAAGGGTTTTTTCCTTGTCTCCCGCTTCCATGCTGTTGTTTACAAGCAGTGTTCCAATGTGGAATAACAGGGGAAAGCAGGAGAAATATTTTTTAGCAATTACACGGCAAGAATCCAATACTTCATCAAAAGGTTTGGACGCAAAATCAGCAGACAATTTCACGTACAGTTTACGGATATCCTCTTTACTCATTTGCGGTTCATAACCCATGAGCTCATCAATGCTTATATTAAAAAGAGTCGCAAGCTGCGGCAGAAAAGTAATGTCAGGATAACTCTGACCGGTTTCCCATTTAGAAACCGAAGCCTTCGACACTCCAATGTAATTTGCAATGTCCTCCTGCGTAAGTCCCTTTTCATGTCGCTTTTTAACGATGGTTCTGGCAATATTTATTTCTTTCATCTTCATCACCCATTGTTATTATACCGTCCAATCAAATCATGGCTCAATGGATTTGTGGTTAATATAGGGTGATTAAATTAACCGTAGGGAAACTTTTTTTGTGAACAGAATTTTCTGTTGTTATCCAGATCATGAAACTGCCTTCCCGATAGAGAAAGTACACTGGTCGTTCTACTTTCCCTGCAACCTTGCAAGGCATCTTCAGTTAACCGCAAATTAAACATTTAAAAACTTTTTTTATTATATCAAAAAGAGCCGGCTCATTGCACCTGAGCAAGCTCTTTAATACTCAATAAACAAATTATGCTTTTCTTATTTAATTTATTTTTTCAAATAAATATGTCTGGCTTCCATCTGATGCCTCTGTCCACAGAATGACGTTTGTAAAATCATCTACATCGGCATTTGAAATGCCTACATAAAACCCATTGCTGTCCATGATCCGGTAGGTTCCGTCCTGCTGTCTGATAAATGTAAACAGATGCTCATTCCCGATGGTTCCGGCGTCGGTTTGTGTAAGTACTGATCCTTTTGTTCCGGCACTTGTCCACCATTTGCCCGATTCAACATTCTGAATGGCATATTGATTCTCTTTCGCTCTGGTAATCCTGAACCTTTGATGGGTTTCGCCATAGTTCTGATAAACATGGAGATTTGCACCGATTTGTTTTCTCAAGAGATCAGGAAGGTAGATGCTTTCCGGAGGAAGCCCCTGGATAGCGTAGTGTGGGTCTTTCGAAGACTTGATGTAGTAAATACCTCCGTCTTCCGGTTCACTACCGGCGTAAGCAAAGGCTACCGATTGCGGTACGTCATTCGGGTAAAATGCGAACTCAGCATTCTGGGAAGCGTCCATGCTTTTCTGCGCGGACAGAACGACAGGCATTCCATTCTTGAAAGTTCCGGAAGCCGTGAGTGCCAGTCCGGTATTCGTGGACGGACGCAGACTGTATCTGCCGTTAAAACCGCCGTTATTTTCAAAATACACATTCCAGATATATGGATTTTTCACCATTTTTACCTTTGCACCATCTGCCGCGGGACCGTCTATTCCCAAATACCGTCCATCAGCCATTTGCAGGGTGGCCTGATTCTTTCCTGTCTTTTGGAAATAAAAGATTACCGGAGCCAATTGATTATTGAGCTGCGCGTTTCCATTGGACTCTATGGTCAGGTTCAATGAATCCAATCCATTGTCATTGTAAAGTTGGTACCATCCATCAAAGGGTAACATCACCGCATCCGGGTTCGCGATGTATGTGACCGGAACAGAGCTGGCTCCGGGCGGAAGATAGAATTCCTGGAGAGTCTGCCTCTCATTCGCCATTTTGGGGGTAGAACCACCAACAATAGCCGCTATGTCGGTGGGGACTACGTATACATATAAAGTATAAAAAACAGCACTGACCTTGCCGTATTTTGATGTAATTGTCTTATCAGTAGAAGCAATCTGGAAAAAATACTCATGGCCATTGACGAACGTAACAGAATCGCCTTCTGCAAGCCTTACATTTTCAAAGTCATCATATGGAATGGAGTATGTTATTTCCGGCCACATGGATCCAGTTTCAAAATGGATAACATCATAAGGTGCAACACTATATAACATGTAGGGGTTGTCATATTCAGGTACATATTTCGTACATTTTACCGTTGCGCCTTCCGGAACGACGATATAATGGACATAACCTGCTCCTTCCACGTCGTATCCAAAAGTACGGGTATAGGCATATGTATTCGAAAGTTCAAGTATAAGCAGATTATCCATGTTGATTGTCCTTTTGATCCCCCCTTTTGCTTGTGGTGCGGTACTTCCACTTTGGGGCGGATTTCCGGTGTAAGCCACACCGGGCTGGATGACTGCCTGTCCTGCCGCACTATCCCAGTACACATTAAATTGTGAAGCAGTGCCGGTAAGCTTCTGTGCGAACTCACGCAGTTGAATGTAATTAGTACCGCCGTCAATCAGTCTGGCATCTGAAAAGGTAAAGACTTTACCGTTCATTTTGAATTTTGTATCGCTCTTCCTGACGTCGGTGGTTTTTTTGAGCTTGGTCCCGGTAGTCGTGCCGCTGTATGGCTTTCCCGGCTCAATTACGGCATATTGGCCATCCCAGCTTACATCAAACTGTGCGGAAGTGCCGTTCAGCATTGATGCGATTGCGCGAAGCTGCAGATAATTCGTGTCGTTAATGACGTATGCCGCTGTAACCGACACGGACTTGCCATTAATCACAAATTTCGTGCCGCTTGGTGTGGCGGTGTCGGCCGCAAACACTGCCGTTGGCAGCAGAGTCAGCACCATGCACATGGTAAGCAAGATACCCGTAAGTCTTTTTTTCATTGAATATTCCTCCTAAAACATTGCTATTTGGAGAATGAACTCCCTTGCTCTTAGTCTATCAGAAAACTTCCGCGAAAACTGTATGCTGTATGAAACACTATTTTTTTGACTTGAATCATGATTTTAAGATAAAGATGAGCCTTTTTCAGTACATATCCGGTATAAAATCATCGATAAATCTTATTTTATTTCCTTCATCATAAAAATTTGAAAAACATTTTAAGTATTCTAATTCTGTATTTATTATTCTTTTAATAGTATTCATTTTTTCCCCTATCCACAGCTTTTTAACGTGCAGCTTAACCTTGTGTTTTTCAAAATAACGGTAATCCTGTTAGACACTTATAATTGAAAATATGTATCCAAGACCCACCATAATAACATTTGAAATACTATGCATTACCATTGGATATATAACGCTGTTACTTTCCTGATATGCTTTTCCATAGGCTATCCCCAGAACAAAGCAGTATATCAGTTGAAGGTAATTCATACTTATTGAAAATGGATTGATAGTCCATCGAATATGTGCAATCGAGAACAATACTGCAGCTATAATAACCTCATAAGATAACTGCAATTTAGTAAATTTTCTCTCTTTATTACTGCCATTACAGTAGGTGAGTATCCCAATAGATAAAGCACGAAATAAAATTTCTTCGGATGGCCCCGACAACAATAGCTGGAACCCCAATGTACCTAAAACATTTTTCGCATTTAACGGATAATTATATTGTATAATTTGATTACTAAAATATCTAATAACATATGAGATTATAGTAAATATAAGTACAGCAAAAGTAAAAACTAACAAATACTTTATTCCTGATTTCTTATCTCCCGCACTAAAACCAAAATCAATTTTATATTTTTTATTAAGTATTGTAATAGCTAATAATGCTATAAGCATCTGTACAATATGATGTACGGATATAGATGCAAAAATACCATATTCATCTATTGCCTGGTAATTAAAACAGTTAGCAACCAAATTTCCGACTTTACTCGCAAATTGCTGGAAAATTAACAGTAATGCTATTGATACTATATTTAATCCTGTTTGATTGCTTTTACTATTCATCATATACCTCTTTTATCCTATCCCCTTGATTATTCAATAGTATGTTAAGTAACTATTGCACGTTATCATGTACAATGGATTTCAATTTATGTCATATACACAAATTTATAACTAGCTAACATCCAACCTTCTTATCTTCTTTGTTTTTAAGCCAATAGCCGCATATCATCCCAGCAAATGCTCCTATGACATGAGCAACAGCACTATCCAATGTTTGAGGGTTTAACACTGTTAAGAGCACAGTAAAGATAATTAATACCCATATCCACAGCTTAGCCTTTGAACCTAATAATACAGTATTGGGTCTCAATGTTGCAAATGTACCTACTATTCCAAAAACAGCTGCAGAAGCTCCTGCTATAAGCCCTGTCCGTTGAACTATTAATCTGGTAAACAGAAGTGTTAAACTACCTATCAGACCTGCTATCAAGTAAACTATTACTACAGTTTTTGCGCCTGATATCTTTTCTAATTTTGAACCAAAGAGCAAAAATATACCCATATTAAAAGCGAGATGAATAAACATTTCATGTGATAAAAACACAGTAATCAATGTCCAAGGTTTTTTTAGTGTCACAGATATCTCATGATTCAGCAATAAATTCTCTCTAAGTCCGGGAGCTGTATTTATAGCGATAAACAAAACTATATTTATAAGTATAATAGCTAATGTCCCTTTCCCTATACTTATGCCTTCTGTATGCTTCCCCATTACTTTCTCGTTCATCCCATTTTTCCTTTCTAAGCCTCACTTATTTTATAGTTTAACTTAACCAGCCTTTTATCACCTTTTACGCTACGGCTCTCCAGTATGTAGGAAAGCATTTTCAGAAAGTGGGACATTCCACTCCCGAAGAAATCTGAAATTCATACACCTATATCTGCAGTAGGTTTATCAAAGGCATGACAAATATTTATAATTATATCAAATATATATATAAAAGCCAGAAAAACATTTGCAAACGCTAATATCCTTAAATGCAAAGAAATTTCGGCAGAATAATATCATTGATATGTTACCATGGACACAAATAGATGGTATAACGAAACATCCCTCATTACAGTAATTATTCATAATGATTTTCTACTCTTAATTTATCCCCGATTAGCCAGGCCGCATCCAGTATATACTGCGAAGTCACATCAAAGTTTTGAGGTAAATTGCTGGTTACTTCTGCAAATATATCAGCGTCAAACAAACACAGACGTGGAATAAGGGGTGTAGGGTTCATCTTGATAATGATCCATTGAGAAACTGGACCAATTAAAAAATTCACCTAATCCGGAACCAATACGCTCAGATGGTTGTGGCGCACTGGATCTTGGCCCAAGAAATCTAAATCGTGATAAAGAAAATCCCGATATGTTAGTCCCGCCGGCTACAGATAAAGGTCTCATCCCGAACCTGAAATTTTCATTTTCCGATACAAATATGATTCTAAGACCAGGTGGTTGGTCAAGGGAAATCACAAAGCGAGAACTCCCTATTTCTGACACATTTGCCATTGTGAACATGAATCTTTCCCCAGGTGTAAGAGAAATGCACACCCACCAGCAATCAGAGTGGGGATTCGTTCTGGTAGGAGCCTGCCGCATTACTGCTGTAGATGAAATGGGAAGAAACTTTGTAGCCGATATTTATCCGGGCGAAGGCTGGATTTTCCCCAAAAATATACCACACAGCATCCAAGGTCTCCATGAGGGCTGCGAGTTTTTAATGTTCTTTGATAAAGGGGATTACTCAGAGCACAATACCTTCTCCATTTCAGAACTGTTTGCCCATATGCCCATGGATGTTCTATCTGCAAACTTCGGAGTGCCGGAAGAAACCTTTAAATGCATTCCTAAAAAAGAGGTATATATTACAGACGGTGGCGACCCCGGAACCTTGGAATCCCAGACCGTAGATTCTCCTACAGGGAAGGTTCCTCTTTCATACAAGCATGAGCTTTGCAAGGTAGAACCAATCAAAGGTGACGGAGGAACCATTCAGATTCTTGACAATCGCAATTTTCCTGCCTGCACAACTGTAGCAGCAGCTCTCGTAACAGTCGGACCAGGTGCTATGAGGGAGATACATTGGCATACCAATCAGGACGAATTCCAATATTATATTAAGGGCAGGGCAAGAATGACAGTATTTATGCCGGGTCCCAAAGCCCGTACTTTTAATTATGGTCCCGGAGATGTAGGCTATGTACCGGTAGGCGGCTTCCATTATGTACAGAACATTGGCGATGAACCTCTGCAATTTCTTGAAGTCTTTAACAGCAGTCATTTTGCTGATATTTCACTTGCTCAATGGCTCGCTATGACTCCACGTGAAGTAGTGAAATCAGTATTAAACCTTCCTGATGAATTCCTTGATAATTTACGCAAAGAAAGGAATCCTGTAGTAAAATACAAAAACTTTGAATTCCCGCCTGCCAAAAATACACCACAGAACGTCTGCTACTTTAAGGATTTTGATTTCAAAGCACCTGCTGATCCGGACGACAAAAATTATTCTGTCTGAACTACTGTCCGCTGAATTATCTTTTATGAAGAATGTAATAGCTATACACCTCAAATGCTGGATGCCATTCTAACATTGTGAGGTGTTTTTAAATAAAAAAGGGCTGAATTTTTTTCGTTGGCCGAAAAAGTCGATTTATCTTTTTGATAAACTGCCTTTTCTCATTTATCTTAAATATTCATCGAAAAAGTCAAGACCCTTTTGGTTAATAAAAATAAGAGAATCATATCCGGATTTTATTAATGTCATTATAGGCAGTATAACAGAAGGTATGCCTAATTCCAAACAAGGTCGAATTCACCCTCTGCTTTTGCAAACCTTAGAACAAGATAATATCGATAATTTTTTTCTAATTTTATAGCTGATTCAGGATTGTCTTTGTCTAACTGCAACAATATCCTTTTGTTTACGTCCTGTATTTCAGCTGTGACATATCCAGTTGTAATATTACTGTTAAAAGTAAAATTATAATTACGACTTTCTCTTATTTTAATTACTTTTTTAATATAACCATTACAATTTATAATTTTGAACTTACATCTATTTTGGGACCTTAGCGAACCTACAAATAAAATAGAAGTCTTTCTGCTTTTTATCAGATAGCCATTTATCCATAGTAAATAATACAATATTATAGAGATGACTATAGAAATTGTTGTCCATATTAATGCATAAATCAACAAATCCATCTCCTGTAAAAAATTTACTAATAAAATTGTACAATACTGTGCTTATAAAAATCAACTATAGCATTCTTGAACATCCAATCAAAATAGTTTCTTCTATGATCTGCATGAAAAATATAACATCAAATTTCAATAGTTAAATACGTTCTATATAAACAATGCCAAAACTAAGTTGAATGATTTAGGATATATTTCCGCAGACGATAAAAATTAAGTAAATTAACTTTCTTACAGTAATGATGGATTATTTATTGTCAAATAAGAGTAAAGCCATAATAGTATGATCAATATTCATTTTATCTTGACTTCTCCAATCATCGGATAACTTCTGGCATGAAAAATTCTTTCCAAAATTCCAAAAACCATCCTGATTCCTTTTATCTTTCAAACAACTCAATTCTTCTTCAAATTCTTTTTTGAAGCAAGGAAATTTGGAAAGAAGAAAATATACCTTATACAGTCCAGAAAAATTGTTATTGAAGCCTTGATTTAATATAACATTTGTATAGCAAATAACTTTTCCATTATGATGCAGCCACTTTAGGTAATTTTGTTTCAACTCATCACTTATTCCTGCTTGCATGTTGCCGAATAACTCAATAAGATAGATTGAGTTGAGTCCAATATAGCTTCCATCAATATCACAACCCAATAATTCTTTTGATATTTTGTTTGTTTTGTCCTTGTTATATTCACCATCTGTAAATGCTTCTTTTAAAATAGTATGCCAACAATTGAATATTTCCATATACTCCTTGCAATTTGAACCAAATATTGAAAGTTTAGAAGCTACAAATAGAGGTTGAGCAGACCTGTACCATCTGTTTCTTTCAAAACCGTCGGGCCATTCAATTTCATTTTTCAATATTTTCTCCATATAATCACATAGTTTATCTACTAAACAATTTCCACGTTGGATATCTAACATTTTTATAGAATCAATAGCTTTTTCAGTAGTAGGAAATTTCTGCTTTATTTTTGAGTTTTGGGAATGAAATCTCCCATACCCGCCATCGTCAAGCTGGTTTGTTTTCAGTAATTCAACCCACTTGCTGTTATAGAATTCGTCAAACAGTTCCAGGTCAATGTCTTGCCTGAGTATTCTTTTTATTCTGTATCTAACAGCAGCACAAGGGGACAACTCTTGTATTCGATCGATTATATTAAATACACTCATACCATATTTCCTTTCCTGAGCCCTATTATTAGCTTATCTTTTCTGCATAGCTTAAAATTAATAATGCTCTAAAATGAATATCGCATCGTTTATTTACTTCTGTAGACCGATTTTCTTCAAATTTTAATCCGCTGTAAGCACCCAATTTATAAAGAATGGCTCATCGATGTATTCCTGGCAGATTCCTTCTCTGTCGGTAGTTTTTAACAAAACTGCTTCGTTAAGCAACGTTCTGAATAAGGAATTATTACCGCAACGTGCGAATAATTCCATTATATCAAACCATGTGCCTTTTACAATTCCTGGGTCAAATTCTTCTATGGGACGGGTAAATTCACCAAAAGGAGATTATATAAAGGGTTTTTTCAGTACATAAATATCGGGCATAGTTGATATATGGATTATAAGGCTATATTGACAATAAAAGAAGCACCTCGTGCGAGATGCTCCTAATACTTGATATCATTTCTTGTGTTAACCGGCTTGATTCTCTAAACTCGCGGTAACTACGGTTTGATTATACTCATTGTTGCTGATTTCAACGTTGATATATTTAGTCAACGAATTACCGTACCTGTCAGTAATTTTTATTGTAATGCGATCCCAGGTTAATTCTTCGGGACATCCTTCAAGGCAGATATGCCCGATGTTTGTGAGGCCTGAGCCATCTTCTCCTGCTGCCAGCATAAGTTTCTGTTCCTCAGTCATATCATCCGGTAATTCTATTTTTGGCTCAATACCATAACCTACGATATGGGAACAATCATCTTCTATTGCCCATTGATTCAAATTCCAGGCCGTCCATCGATACCAGATATCCCTGTAGTCTTTAAATCCTTCATTGAACTGGAATTTCATTGTTTTATCATAGAGACGTTCCGGGTAGAAAGTACAAGTCTGGGTTTCCTCATCATATGTCTGGTAATAATCAACGTTCCAGTATTTTTCATGCTGTGTTTCGGTCCAGTCGACGGCATATACATATTCATTCTGACATGATACCTCTATTTGTGCTATATCTTCTCCTTCAATATAAAACTCCAGCTGAGGCCTTGCATCCACATAACATACGGACGTTCCATAGTTTTCCCGTGTATTATTGTAACCCGCTATTTTAATATTCACATCAAGGTTCACATTATCAGACAAACCTCTTGTCGTACTATCCGAATTTACAGCAGCACACACTATTCTAACTCCGGCTGTGATTATCAGTGTTGCACAGATAATAAACAGGCCAACCCTCTTTTTCCTGGTGTCCATTATTGACAGAAATCTGTTCTTCATACCATTCTTACCTCCATAAAAATTTGTTGATAACGCCGTTTTTATTTTCGACTGGTTTTCAAGCAGACCTGCAATTGTCTCGCAATATTGATATCGCGTGTTCTTATTAGAGTTTCGTACTACCTCGGCATCACAGGATAGTTCACATTGGGCGTTTACAACCTTTATCATCAGGTATATGACGGGATTGAACCAATGCAAGGCTGTCGCAAACAACAACAAGTATCTGTACCATAAGTCTTTTCTTTTATAATGGACAAGTTCATGCTTCAGGATAAAGCGAAGCTCTCCTTGTGAAATGACCACAAACGGCAGCAATATCCTGGGTTTAAAAACGCCGATCATCATTGGACTGCCTATATTGGGGCATAAATGCAGGCTTATGTGTCCAGATATCCCCAAATCCTTCTTTATGCTCTCCATGAGCGCCAATACCTGCTCATCCTTAATATCCTCGCTCCAGCGGTCAGCCACTTTTACCAATCGATAATGTTTCAGGCAATGAATGAAAAGATAAACGATCACTCCGGTAACCCATATAATCGCTATGAACTGCCACCACTGAATATTTGTCAAAGCATATTGAAGGTCAGTATTGTTAATGGGAGCAGAATTATTGACTTGTGTAGCAGTGTCTGCAGTCGTTAACGGAACGGTTAGCAAGGATTTTGTCAGTATGGCCCCGGCTGGTCCTTTTACCTTTTTATCTATAACAGGTACATTAATCTTCGGCCAGTAAGGAACAATCAACCCTATAACGATTATCAGCCATGAATAATAAAGCCCTTTTGCAGAGTAACGTTTTGACAGAAACGGAGTTATTGCGATATAAAGAAGTATAATAACCGAAAAGAGTGCGGAATAAGTTGTCAGCATTATTATAAAATCTTTCATGCTAACCCCTCCGTTCTTTTATCCATTGGAGCAGCTCATCAATATCCTTGTCTGTCAATGTGTTGTCATCATACAGGGTATTGACGAGATTAATCAGGGAGTTATTGTGGTATTGCTTTATAAAATTGCCTGTCTCGAATTTTAAATAATCCTCCCTGCTGATAATAGGGAAATAGATACGCTCCTTGCCTGCTTTTTCAGTGCTAAGGAAACCACGTTCCACCAACCGGAGCATGAGAGAAATAACTGTCTGGGCTTTCCACTTCTTTTTCTTTCCCAGTTGATCCATAACAATATTTGCAGTAACCGGAGGGTCATTTGACCATACTACTTTCATAACTTCAAATTCTGCATCCGGTAATTTTTTTATCTCATTCATTACATCAACTCCTTTTAGACAATTGTCTACTGTATTATATTCTACAATTGTCTAAAATATATGTCAAGAGTTTTTATATGATGATACCATTATTAAATTTATCATGATGTATCACGATACTGCGGAAGAAAATGAGTATAGGGATGAAGATGTACATGGTATTTTGCGTTTTATGATAGACACGAGGTTTCAGAATAAAGGATGATGGACCAATGCTATGGAGAAAGACCTTAAAATATATCTGAAATTCCGTGTTTAGTTATATCAACATTCTCTTGTATGCTTACTCAACCCTACTTTATTTAAGGTTCAAACCACATAAAGCAGTCGCCATCAAGACGATACTCTCCACATGCAACGCGCGGGGTGGATTGATGTCTTTTACATTGTCGGTAGTCGGATTTAATAGTCTTTTTTCTTTACTGGAATCCAGATTTCGCTTCGATACTCTGGATTTCCAGTGTCAGGACTCTCATTCCATAAAATTTCAGGACCTTCAACCGCCTCGTATCCTGAAGATGGAAACCACTCTGAGTATATCCTGCCCCACACATTTTGAAGTGTTTCCGGGAAGGGCCCAATGGATTCAAAGACTGCCCAGGTACTATCTTCTACTTCCAATACATCAAATCCTGCTGTTTCATCACCTGAAGTTGCTACACCAATGTAATGATCCAATTCACCTTTTTCTTCCATTCTTCCTTCCGAGAAGTTCGTAGATGCACTAATAATCCCTGTTGGTTCTGCATTTGACAGTACTTTCAGTTTTTTGATAATATCAGGGGTTAAAAGTTCAGTCATTTTTGCAATTTCCGGATTAACACCATTAAAACTAATTGGTACTCTCTTCCTGAATCCTACGATCTTAAAAGGTCCTTTTTCAACAATGCGATAATTCATTTCGCATCCTCCTTTAATTGATAATTGAAAGGTCATTCTGGGATAGGCTTTAAGCTGAATATTCGAATTTCTTACTTCAGAGGGAAGAATACCATGCATGGAATGAAAAGCACGTGAGAATGAATCAGCTGAATCATAACCATATTTGACAGCAACATCGATTATTCTCAAACTTTTATCTTTCAAATCGAGGGCAGCCAGAGTTAACCTTCTCCTTCGAATATATTCCGATAAGCCAACTCCTGATAAATATGAAAACATCCTTTTAAAATGATACTCTGAACAGTAAGCAATTTTAGAAATTTCACTATAATCGATTTCCTCAGTTAAATGCTCTTCAATGTATTCCATTGCTTTATTCATATTACTTAAAGAATCCATCAAACAACCTCCTTTCATCATCAATATTATCACAGGGTGTATTTATTCATCCGTCAATCTGTGCACAGCTTTTGTCGGTAAGCAGATCAACTTCAATAATCCACTTAATAACGATAGCCAATGCTTTTTGCAGCATCATACACCCAACCTGACCTATTCATTTTTTTAATCAGCTCGATTATGTCGATTACCAAAAGAATTTACGATTTCAAAAATTAGTTTATCATGTTTTTTTCGGAATATTATATTCTTCAATAAGTTAAATTTTAAGGCATCTTATTTGATAACAGGCTGACTCAATACCTATAGCCTAAATAGACACCGGCGTAAGATGAATAAACTATACGCCGGAAACTTAATAATCTTATCGGCATTAAGATAATTGCCGGGAAATTAGAATTTATTACAGAGGCAGGGTTTGGGCAGCACCCAAATTTACTTAATGTGTCTAAAATCTGAAGTATACGAATAATTAACCATAATATGGTTAAACTAAAGGTAAGAACATAATTCGACATTGAAAATACTATTGATTCTTGCCAGAAATTATGGTATTGATTATCAAACCCTTACACTCTCGGCTATGATTAGGAAACAAGATATATAGTGTTTCACAGAAAAATTGGAATTTACTTTTTCATTCAAGCATCCCTTTTTTATTTATATGTTGAATATTCTTTTCCATTCCAATATAAGACATCACTCATAACCACTTCACCACCAGGCACAGCTTCTTCGTAATAATCAATTTTTATTCTGGAATTTCCTGGTTCTTTCAAATTGCAAAACCATTTTATAAAGCATTCATTTACTCCCTCTGAAGTTAATTCATAAATAGCACTACTGCTATAATAACCTCCAAGGACAGAACTACGCCATCCTGTAGTAACGGCAAAATGATAGCCGTTATCCACCGGTATCAGGTTATATTCCGAACTATAATAAACACTCTCGGCAAGGTCTCCAAACTCAAATGTGTGTTCCCCATCTGTATATATGAAATATTGCTGATAAAAATCGTTTCCATCCTCAGTAATAGTAATAGTCCTGCCAAATTCGCATATAACTTCTTCCTTTCCATCGCCATTAAAATCATAAAACAATGGCTCAATTTCGCTTTGAGCATCAGTATATTCATTTATAGCAACCAACAATTCATCGTGTGAATACACATGTAACGGCGCAATATTATCCGTCGCTTCCGACTTGTCAGCTTCATCTGATATTATCTCAGGCTCGATTTTTCCAATATTGTCATTCTGATTTACCGTACTCTCCGAACCACAACCACAAAAGAGAAAAGCAGTCCCCAAGATAATAGACCCGCATATTATTGAGGTAAGTTTTTTTATATTCATTCAAGTTTCTCCTTCTTTTTTTCTTAAATACTCCATATTAATAATAGCATCTTATAATTATTTTTACATCTATTCTATCTCCTCAACCTTATAAAAATAGCCAGTTATCTAATCTGTCAACTCAACCCTATCACTTTCATGGCAGTTGATATGTTCTCACAAATGATAACAATAAGGGTTTTCTACCATTGACTCCTTCAGCAAAATAACTTGAAGAAAATCCCAATGTCAGAAAACCCTTTATTTACAGACATTTTAAAATCTTATTTTCCACCTTGACATTAATGCTATCGTCATTACATATTCGGTCCATGGGAACAAGTCTAAGGGTTGAACTTCCTTATTCTCGTAGTTATATGCAGCCAGGTATTTCAAATCCCGTGTAAGGGTAGATGGGTTGCAGGATACATAAACGATCACCTTTGGCTCATTTTTGATCTACATTCATTTTCCTCTTTACATATCCACGATTTCTGACGTTTGAGGGAACATTTCAACGGTTCCTGTAAATGTTTTTCGATTACTTCCGTGGTTACTTACTTAAATGAGATTGATAAACTGGAATTTGTCATATCACAGTAAATACCATGCAATGGGAATTGCAATCATATTCACTACTCCGTGATAGATGATTGTCGGAACAATACTCTTTGATCTTTGCATTATTTTGCCTGCGGCAAGTCCGAAAACGAATGCATTTACAAGAAGTAATCCCGACTCCAAACCTGGCAACTTAAAAAAAGTTACAATATGCGGAAGCATAAAAATCAGTGCCTGCAAGATATTCGCCTTGGCGAATTTCATCTTTTCAAACAGATACGCGGCAACAACACCCCTGAAAAAAATTTCTTCGCCGAATCCGGAACGTAGCCCGACAATCAATATGCAGAGAATCAGCATCGGGACAGACATTACTTCCCGTTCTCTTACAAGAAGCTCGGATGTCATACCGCCGTTTATGATCTTTAATATTACGTATACAAGAATTGTGAAAAGATAACCCGCCATTGCAATTATAATATTTCCGGCGAGAGCTTTTTCCTTTGGCTTGCAAATTCCAGTATTCCTCCAAAAGCCTTTTAATGTTTTGTACTTAATTCGGCAAAAAACAACCGCAAAAGCCAGCCATATACCAACAGATACAGCAAGGTTTCCGAGTTG
>Ga0134097_1001420_pt1 | contig 17720 bp, 19 predicted proteins | sample 8_3taG_FD_94450 | JGI IMG/M metagenome (GOLD analysis project Ga0134097, IMG submission 94450) | Switchgrass degrading microbial communities from high solid loading bioreactors in New Hampshire, USA - 8_30_10_142_A2 metaG | ecosystem: Engineered > Bioreactor > Semi-continuous > Anaerobic >... | reverse complement strand
TTTTGATTGGTATTGAAACAAGGGTCCGGAATGTGATAGCCTTATATGGAGGTCAGAAATGGTGGAAAACGGGAGGCAAAAGATGAAAAAATCTCTTCTTTTTAAAAGGCTGATTGCGATGCTCGTATATTTGGGGGAAGCATTATTTGTATTCCATATCGGTATAGGGTATTTTAAGTCGGGTGCAATATTTGATGCGTTAGGATTGCTTCTCATAGCGTCCATTTTTTGCATACCTGCAGGTGCAGCTACATGCCTGTGGGTTTCGACGATGCGGGATTACGATAAAAAACTAAGGACGGTGAGAGCTTTTGTATTGGCGATCTTTTTATTTTATGCTTTAATTTTATTCTATTTATTGTACATGGGACGATTCAGATATAGAGCATGGGCCATTGGAAATGACATTGGGTTTAGCATAAACGCCTTCAATATAAACTTCGTTCCGTTTAAGACGATAGTGACTTACATAAGGCATTATTTTAGCGGCTCGATCAATAAGTCGATAATAATCAAAAATCTAATGGGCAATTTGTTTGTATTTAGTCCCATGGGGTTGCTATTGCCCTGCTTGTTTAAAAACCTGAGAAGGTTTAGCAAGTTTTCCATAACCATGATAATGATCCTGATTGCAGTGGAGGCTATGCAGCTGTTAACCAATACCGGAAGTATGGATATAGACGACATAATATTGAACTTAGCGGGAGCGCTTATATCCTTTGCCGTTTGGAAACTCGATATGGTCCAGCACCTGTTGAAAAAGCTTTATATTGTAGAAATGTAAGGCTCTATCGCGTTCTAAATTTCATAATATCTTTAACGGAAATGGTTGCTGGACTATTTCTTAGTCGAGCTTTTCATAATATGTTACGGGAAGAGATGATGAGAAAGTGGAAATTACGAAAAATAAGGTTATGATGATGCTTTTCATCTTAATGTGTGCTGCCCTGGTAGTATTATTATTCCTGTTAATCATGAATATCCATATCAAGGCTTCAATAAAGGATAGAATGCTCTCTCCAGACCAAATACCGATAACAGATGCTGACTGCATTCTCGTATTGGGGGCGGGGGTATGGAATGGGGGGCGTCCCAGTCCCATGCTCGAAGATCGGCTTGTGCGGGCTATAGAGCTGTACAATATGGGCGTCTCCAATAGGTTATTGATGAGCGGCGATCATGGCAGAAAGGATTATGATGAGGTCAACGTAATGAAACGTTTTGCCGTTGACAGGGGAATTCCATCGAGCCATGTCTTCATGGACCATGCAGGCTTTTCCACCTATGAAAGCATATACCGCGCCAGGGACGTCTTTAAGGTCAAAAAGGCCATCATCGTTACCCAGGAATATCATCTGTACAGGGCTTTGTATATCGCGAAGAAGCTGGGCCTGGAGGCATACGGCGTTGCTGCCGATCGCAGGGAATATTACGGACAGGCGAGCAGGGAGTTGAGGGAAGTTCTGGCAAGGGTTAAGGATTTCTTCTCTACAATTATAAAGCCCAGGCCTACTTATCTTGGAGAACCCATCCCTATAGATGGAGACGGCGATTTGACAAATGATTAGTGCAACAAAATGTCTTCAATCAACGTCTAATACCTAGAAACTGCTTGATAGGGAGGTTTTATCATGAAATGTTTTTATTTTTTGTTTTTAGCAATTGCCGTAATATTGCTGGTTTTATCGTCCTGCAGCGGTGCCGCTAACAAGGATGAGGTCGGTTTTGTGGCAATCGTCCTTGAGAATAACCGGTCCAATTTGCTGGTGCAGCCCGAGGAAGGCTCGGATGTCCTGCGTTCGGCCGATAAGATTACGGTATACATTAACGATGATGTAAAATTGCTGGATTCTCAAGGCAAGGAGATAGGCATCGACGATATAGGAGCGGGAGAAAGGGTTCAGGTATTTTTTGACGGCGCAATTGCGGAGAGCTACCCGGCACAGATCCATAGATGTTACAGGGTCAAGTTGTTGGATTAATATATAGACCGGATTGACATAGAAAATGTTATAGCTAGATGTGCATTGCAATGCGCGCATCTGGTTTTATGTTATCAAACGAATGTTTTTGTTGTGGAAGATATGTAAAATCGAGGTAAAATGATATAATTTATTTGTCAGTTTTGGATATGACCTGTTTGATTGATCTTGATGACATAATTGCTTGCGAATACGGCCCAATAAATGGTCAAATAGCATATGAGAGTGTAGATAAGCTGAAAGGCATGTTTCCATGGGCAATAGAAGGGTTTATCAATAGAATGGGGTAACATACGGAGGATATGATATGGCCGAATTATGATTTGGTATTGATGAGATTCACAAGAAAACCTTGCTGATGGAAAGGATGGGTTACGGTGGATTTTGATGAGCTCTATAAGATAGCCAGATCGTTAGTAAACCCCCGCAAGCTTTCGGAAAATGCCGAAGCTGGCGGGGTTGGAGCGGCGATCCTTGCAGAGAGCGGGAAGGTATACACGGGCGTGTGCATTGATACCGCGTGTTCTATGGGCTTTTGTGCCGAGCACGCAGCTGCAGCTGCTATGGTAACAGCCGGTGAAAGCCGGGTGTTAAAGATGATTGCAGTGGGCTGGGATGGACGCATTATGCCTCCCTGCGGCCGTTGCCGCGAATTCATAAGCCAGCTTAATGACGATAATGTGAATGCCCAGGTCATGGTTAAGGAGGGGGTTGTGGTAACCATAAAGCAGCTTCTCCCGTACGACTGGAAAAAAGATGACTGAGATTAAAGTGTAAATAATTGAGGCATGAGATGGCGTAAATGCTTTTGTAGCGGAGGGATTTGACTGTGGATATAGGACATATTCTGGATAGGATTAAGCAACCGCTCAACCAGGTGCCGGGTGTCATTGGTATGGTGCTGGGCGGTTCAAGAGCTCGGGGAACCAACAGGGCAGACTCGGATATCGATATAGGCATTTATTATGACTTGGAAGAATTTGATCTTGCCCAAATAAGCTCGATTGCAACAGCGCTGGATGACTCCCATCGCGAGAACCTCATTACACCCCTGGGAGGCTGGGGCGAATGGGTTAATGGCGGCGGATGGCTGGTTATAGATGGGATGCACGTAGATTTTATATTTCGGGATATTCGGCGCGTCCGGCAGGTTATAGATGATTGTATTGCCGGGAGGATTACGGCGCACTATCACTGGGGCCATCCCCATGCATACATCAATGCCATGTACATGGGCGAGCTGGCCATATGCAAAATTCTTATTGATAAAGGAGGACAATTACAGGCGTTAAAAGCGAAAACCAAACCATATCCTCCAAAGATGAAAAAGGCCATTATTGAAAGTTTCTTATCCGAAGCGAAGTTTTCATTTATGCTCGCTCAATATAACGCGGATAAGGATGACGTGTATTATGTAGCCGGGCATGTTTTCAGGGTCGTATCATGTCTAAATCAAGTTTTATTCGCTTTAAACGAAGAATACTGTATAAATGAGAAGAAAGCTGTTAAGATGATAGAAAGCTTCCCAAAAGCGCCGTTGAAATACAAAGAGAGGGTAGACGGGATATTTTTACTGTTGTCATCAAAGCCTGATGATAGCATGGTTGCTTGTCATAAACTAAAAGAGTTGATTGAGGAAGTTAAATTTTTGTCTGGTATGTGAGACCGATATTTTTTGACCTCAGGGCAAGCTTTAATTTTTTGAGTTGATTTTTGCCCCTAAATTTGTTATAATTTTAACAGAATGGTGAGATTGTAACCAAGTTTCTAACCTCAAGGGGGTATAGGTTCCCTGAGAGAGAGGAAACGGATGTGCAGAAATAATATGGATAGATCTGTACCCTTTTCCGATCTTTCGGGGAAGGGTATTTTTAGTTTTTGGATGTAGGATCAGCAAAGCGTTGTAAAGTAAGGATTACGAGAAAGGTGGTATAAAATGAGCCTTAACGATACGCCGCGCTCGGAACGCTTGCACATTGCCATACTGGGAAGGAGAAATGCCGGAAAGTCCAGCCTCATAAATGCGTTGACCGGTCAGGATATCGCTCTGGTATCGCCCGTAAAGGGTACCACCACCGATCCGGTATACAAGGCCATGGAGCTATTGCCCATAGGACCGGTGGTATTGATCGATACGGCAGGTCTGGATGACAAGGGCGAACTGGGAGAGCTGCGCAAGAAGAGGACTCTGGCGGTCCTAAATAAGACCGATGTGGCCATTTTGGTAGTTGACGGAAGCGTGGGGTTTGGAGAATTTGAGGATTACATGGTAAGCATGCTGAAGAAACACAATTTTCCTGTTATAGGAGTTGTCAACAAGGCCGATCAATCATCGATTTCTCCTGAAACGGTGGCGAGCTACAGTAAGAAGTGGGGAATTCCGCTGGTCGAGGTATCTTCAACTACTGGAAAAGGCATAGAGGAGTTAAAACAAACCGTTATTAAAGCCGTGCACAACGAAGAGCGGCAGGATGCAATTGTCAGGGATTTGATCTCTCCCGGGGATTTCGTGGTATTGGTGGTACCCATCGATAAATCGGCCCCTAAGGGAAGGCTGATACTTCCCCAGCAGCAGACCATAAGGGATATACTGGAGGGGAGAGGAATGGCCGTGGTTACCCAGGAGGATAGGCTGAAGGCCACGCTGGCTGGCCTTAATGTTAAACCGCGTCTGGTCATAACCGATTCCCAGGTATTTCACAAGGTCGCTGCCGATACGCCGGATGATATACCCCTTACTTCGTTTTCCATACTGTTCGCCAGGTATAAAGGCGATTTGAGAGAACTGGTGCGGGGTGCTCGGGCTGTTGCACAGCTCAAGGATGGAGATAGAGTACTTATAGCGGAGGCATGTACCCATCATCGGCTTGATGACGACATCGCGCGGGTGAAAATCCCCCGCTGGCTTGCCCAGAAGACGGGGAAGGATTTGAAAATAGACTTTGCGAGCGGTGGGGATTTTCCCGATAATCTAAAGGATTATTCTCTGGTCATTCACTGCGGTGCCTGCATGCTCAACAGAAGGGAAATGCTGTATCGGATAAGGCGGGTTGTGGATGCAGGGGTACCAATTGTCAATTACGGCGTATTTATAGCATACGTCAATGGGATTCTGGATAGGGTATTGCAGCCCTTGGAAGGGCAATTTTGATCTTTCGGTGCTTTGACTAAATAAGTTAAAGGGTGAGCTGTGATGAAAATACACGAATTTATGTTACGAAAGAGTTCTGCCGGGTTGTAAGTATTGCAGTTAGTTTAAATGTTTAATCTTTCGGATGGAAAAAAATAAATCATGAGAGGGATGATAGATCATGTTAAAAGGTGAAAGGGCTGATTTCATAAAAGACGAGGTCATATTTGAAGCGCTGGAGAAGGGTAAAAATAGGACCAGAGAGGAGGTTGAAGGCATCATAGAAAAGGGCAGGCAAGCCAAAGGCCTGACGCTGGAGGAGACGGCTGCCCTTTTGCAGATCGATGATGATGAACTTAACGAAAAGCTCTTTGAAGCTGCCCGCGAGGTAAAGGATGCCATATACGGTACCCGCATAGTTATGTTTGCACCGCTTTATGTGTCCAACTATTGCGTAAACAGGTGTAAGTACTGCGGCTACAAATGCACCAACAGCATAGCAAGGAGAAGGCTTACCGATGAAGAAGTGCGTAGAGAGGTAGAGATAATCGAGAGCCTGGGGCACAAGAGGATTGCCCTCGAGGCCGGAGAAGACGATAAAAACTGTCCCATCGAATATATAACCCATGTGATGGACGTAATATACAGCACCAAGATAAAAAACGGAAGCATCAGGCGCATCAACGTGAACATAGCCGCAACTACCGTGGAAAATTATAAAAAGCTGAAGGCTGCCGGAATAGGGACGTACGTGCTGTTTCAGGAGACATATCACCGTGATAGCTACAGCAAATATCATCCGGCAGGGCCAAAGAGCGATTACGACTATCACACCACCGCCATGGACAGGGCAATGGAGGGCGGCATAGACGATGTAGGCCTGGGCGTACTGTTTGGCCTTTATGATTACAGGTATGAAGTGCTAGGGCTTTTGCTTCACGCGCAGCATCTGGAGGAAAAATACGGAGTAGGGCCGCATACCATTTCTGTGCCCAGGTTAAGGCCGGCTGAAGGCGTTTCCCTGGACGAATACCCTTATCTGGTATCAGACCACGACTTCAAGCGGATAGTGGCAATACTAAGGCTGGCCGTGCCGTATACCGGCATCATTCTATCCACCCGTGAGGCGGCCGGTTTTAGAGAAGAAGTGATCAACTTGGGCGTTTCGCAGATCAGCGCCGGGTCCGCCACCGATGTTGGCGGGTATGTGCTGCATGAACAGGGGGATAGCAAGCCTCAGTTTGAGCTGGCTGATCATCGTTCGCCCCTTGAGGTCTTAAAGAGCCTGTGCAGGCAGGGCTATCTGCCCAGCTACTGTACCGCGTGCTATAGGGCGGGCAGGACGGGCGAGCGGTTTATGGCATTTGCAAAAAGCGGGCAGATCCACAACCTGTGTTACCCCAACGCCATACTGACGTTTAAGGAATATCTGGAGGATTATGCCGACGATGAATTGAAGGTTTTGGGCAACCAGGTGATAGAGAAAAACCTGGTTAATATCCCCAATCCCGTCATGCGCGAGAAGACCATCGAGAGACTGAGAAGGATAGAGAATGGCGAAAGGGACTTGTTTTTCTGATTTTTTAGCCAACCGGGACATGAGATTTGCCGTTGTGGCTTTGAACGGAAAAGATTGCATTGCGCTTGAAGAATAAAAATAGGCAGGGAATGTACCCATGGCTGCTTGACAGCTGACATATGAAAGTAAGAAAAGCAGTGGAGGTGTCCTGTGAACAGGCTGGATTTATTGCTCGACAAGCTTTACAATACCAACGATCTTTCAAGGGATGAGCTCATTTACGTGCTGGAAAACCTGGATGAACAGCAGACCCAGAAGCTGTTTGAATATGCCAGGAAGACCAGGGAGCGATATTACGGGAACAAGGTCTACATGCGCGGGCTCATCGAGTTTTCAAACATATGCCGGATGAACTGCATGTACTGCGGTATACGTGCTGGCAACTCAAAGGCCGAGCGATACCGCTTGACCGAAGAAGAGATATTCGAGTGCTGCAGGGAAGGATATGCCCTCGGTTACAGGACTTTTGTGCTTCAGAGCGGAGAGGACCCATGGTATACGGTGGACAGGATGGTGGGCATAATTACCCGCATTAAAAAATCCTTTCCCGATGCGGCTGTCACCTTATCCATCGGTGAGAGGGAGGATGATGAATACCGCGCGTTTTATGAAGCTGGTGCGGAACGCTATCTCCTCCGCCACGAGACGGCATCCAGGAGCCTATATGAAAAGCTTCACCCCGGGGCAAGCTTCGATAACCGCAGAAGATGCCTTTGGGTGCTCAGGGAAATAGGGTATCAGGTGGGAGCCGGCTTTATGGTGGGATTACCGGGCCAGACCAAGCGAGACCTGGCGGAGGATTTGCTGTTTCTCAAGCAGCTCAACCCCCATATGATAGGAATCGGGCCTTTTATCCCCCATAAGGAGACGCCCCTTGGAAATGAAAAAGGGGGTACGGTGGAGGATACGCTGGTCATGGTGGCGCTGGCGCGCCTGTTGGTGCCCGATTGCTTGCTCCCGGCCACTACCGCCATGGGGACGCTGCACCCCAGGGGAAGGGAACTGGCGCTGATGGCCGGCGCCAACGTGGTAATGCCCAATCTATCACCCGTGTGGGCACGGCCCAAGTATGAGCTATACCAAAATAAGATCTGCACCGGCGAGGAGGCGGCACAATGCAGGGACTGCATCGAAAGGCGGATCAATTCGGTTGGCATGGAGGTTGATATGGGGCGCGGGGATCACCTCAAATTTAAACGGGATGAGGGCAAATTTGCATAGACACCGCTTGCATGGCGGTGTCTTGCAGTCCGCCCAATTATAAGCAGCAGTTGCTGTATTCCAGGCAGCGATTTTGTTTACGCAGCGTAAATGCCCATCTATTCGACAGTGAATGCCTGGCCGTACGCTGCCATGCTGAAGGCCCTTTCGGCATCCGCAACGGGCATGCCCTTTATGTTCATCTGGTTTACATCTGCTATTCCCACATTTTTATTTTTTAAGTCCCACAGATACCGTATGGCTTCGGGGTGGAACCCTAAAAGGCGTGCCCCTATGGTGTCTACGGCAACGGGATCGGTACCGCTTATTACGATACCGGCCCGGCAAGGAATGCCGTTGTGAGGGCCTGTGCCTATCATGGCGGGGTTGGTGCTCACTATCGATAGGTCTATGGGGATTACCTGTGCCATGGCGCTTATAAAGCCATGGACGTCATCGTGTATGCCCAGATTCTTTTTGGGATAGCCGTGTTCTTCGGCAGGGGGCCAGCCCAAAGCGATATTCTTTATGGCCGCGGTCATTGTGGCCACGCTGTGTATCTTGAGCTGCGCAAATGAGATGAGGAAAGTCATCTCCTGGTACAGCTTGTTCAAATTTGTGGCCGGTGGGGAAGAGTGATTCAAATTCACTCTGACGAACGGACCGAAGTTCAGGTCAACGAATTCCACCTGTTCCTCATTGATGATTTTATCGTAGCCAACCGCCTTCATGATGTCTGCGGTGGTCCTTTGGGCTGAACCCGTGGCCACCACTATCCTGCGGGGGTTCTTTTGTTTAACGAACCTTATAATGGCGCGCAGGCTCTCGGGGCCTACCACATCGCCGGTTTCGGGCCCCACCGGTTTTACCCAGTTGGGCGTTATCACGACGACGTCGTTGGAATTGATCATGTTTTCTGCCTGAATCAGGTTCAGAGATTCAATTATGGCCTGGCTTTCGTTGCTGTTTATGGCAACTCCTATATCAGCGGTGTTTCTCCGTCTCTGTCGCAATCTTATACACCTCCGCCTTTAGTTTGCCAATTATGACAGCCGTTATTCTCCACAACAGGGCTAAAATACCCATAAAAAAACCGGAGAAGAAACTATTCTCCGGAATTTTGAAAAGCTTTACAGAAAGCTTTTATCGATGGCTCAATATTGCTTATTGGAAATTGATATTTTCAACGCAGAGGCACCTATGTAATTGGCTTTTCAACCGTTTTTGCCCTTTTTTATCCATTGGGCAACTTGAACGGTACGGCGGGCCTGATGGAATACGGCCTGTTTTACGTCTTCCACCATCTTGCCGTCCTGCCCCTGGGTGACCGAAGTCCCGTATGGATTCCCTCCCGCCGTAAACACCGAATTATCGGTAAATCCGGGTGTGACGATGATGGCGCCCCAATGCATCATACAGGTATATATCTCCTTTACGGTGCCCTCCTGGCCGCCGTGGGGGTTTTGGGCCGAGGACATGGCGCTAACCACCTTATTTACGAGCTTGCCCTGGGCCCACAGGCCACCCTGCATATCGATAAACTCCTTTAATTGTGCGGGCATGGTCCCGAACCTGGTTGGAGCGCTGAATATAATGGCATCTGCCCAATCGAGATCTTCAGATGTAGCTTCCTTTATATCTTTAGTGGCCTCTACGGTTTCCTGCCATGCTTTATTTTTTGCTATGGCCTCAGGCGGGGCCAGTTCACGAACCTTCAATAGGCGTACTTCGGCACCGGCTTCTTGACCGGCTTGAGCCGCCCATTGAGCCATCTGATAGTTGGTTCCTGTCGCACTATAAAATATGACGGCTAATTTAACCTTTTCCATTTACGACTCCCCTTTCAAACCTTAAGAACAATCGCCAAATTTCAAGAGAAATTGAGTCTTATATAAATTATAAGTCAATAATTCGGGTTTTAAACAAAATATGAGGTGAATTAACCAAAAAAGTATGATAAAATAATTTTGAATGCCACAAATCAGAGTAACATTTCAAAGAAAGGGTGATACATAGTTGAATGTCATTCTGGACAAGTTAAAGGAAGTACTATATACCGTTCTGCCAATCACAGTAATAGTTTTAATATTGCATTTCACGTTGACGCCGCTGGAAACGCATTTGATTTTAAAGTTTCTCATCGGCACATTTCTTATAATCATAGGCTTGTCAATATTTCTGCTTGGAGTCGATTTAGGGATTACCCCAATCGGCACTGCCATAGGTTCAGCCATTACCAAGACTAACAGAATACTGGTAGTAGTGATTGTAGGCCTGTTGCTCGGCTTCTTCATCTCTGCCGCAGAACCTGACCTGCACATACTTGCTGGGCAAGTGGATATGGTTACATCCGGTCATGTTCCCAAAACGGCAATAGTTGTGGTCGTTTCGGTTGGGCTTGGAGTCATGATCGCCCTCGGACTTGCCAGGATAGTATACAATGTATCGTTGCGCGTTGTGTTTACCGTAATGTATTTAATAGTCTTTATATTGGCGCTGTTTGCGTCGCCAGCTTTTCTTGCCATATCCTTTGATGCCTGCGGTGCCACCACCGGTGCTTTAACCGTTCCATTTATCCTGGCGCTTGCGTTGGGCGTTTCTATGCTGAAGAAGGATAGCGAAGCGTCCGAACGGGACAGCTTCGGATTGGTGGGTATTGCATCCATAGGCGCTATACTGGGAGTTTTAATTATGGATATATCTTCGAAGGCTGATGAGATAACAGGGGCATTGGAGCATCATGCCCTGGCATCGGAGTCGATCATAGGGCCATTTATTGAAGAAGTGCCCAAGATCACCTTGGAAGTGTTTATGGCATTGCTGCCCATACTGCTTACCCTGCTCATCTTTCAGATATTTTCATCCGGCTTTTCGAGAAGAGCATTTAGAAAGGTATTGATGGGACTTATATTTGCCTTTGTAGGCCTGGTGCTGTTTTTGGATGGCGTCAATGCCGGTTTTATGGATGTGGGAAGTATTGTGGGTTATAGAGTTGCCATGCTGGATAGCAAAGCCTATATTCTCACGATCGGATTTATACTGGGTTTTGTTACCGTGCTAGCCGAGCCGGCCGTACACGTTTTGATGCACCAGATTGAAGATGCTACCAGCGGATATATTAAGAGAGGGCTGGTGATGATTGCGCTGTCGTTGGGAATCGGAGTGGCGGTGGGCTTGTCGGTGTTGAGAGTGCTCGTTCCGGGAATTCAACTCTGGCATTATCTATTACCTTCATATATAATAGCAATAGCGCTCATGTATTTCGTTCCGGAGCTCTTTATTGGTATTGCATTTGACTCGGGCGGCGTAGCTTCTGGACCCATGACGGCTACCTTTATATTGGCCTTTATACAGGGAGCTGCAGAAGCGGTAGAAGGCGCTAACGTGCTGGTGGATGGCTTTGGCATGATCGCCATGGTGGCATCCATGCCGCTTATTGCTCTGCAGATATTGGGACTTATATATAAAGTTAAATCCCGGAGGGAGGCATAAACCTTTATGATGTTTTATTCTGAGGCTGTAGATTTTGAGTTGATATACGTAATAGTAAATTTCGGCATGGGCAGTAAAGTATTGCAAAAGGCAAAAAAGCACGGCATAACGGGAGGGACGGTGTTTTTGGGCAGGGGCACCGTAAAAAGCCATGTGCTGGAGTTTTTGGGTATAACCGATGAGAGAAAAGAGATAGTGGTAATGGCTGCCGATAAAAAGACCGCGGATGAAGTGGCGGAATTCTTAAATGAGCATTTTCATTTTGAAAAGCCGCACCATGGCATAGCATTTACCATGCCCGTTTGCGATATAATAGGTTCAACCGCCTATAAGCATGATGAAATCCACACGGAGGGGAGCGGAGGCAAGGTGATGTATAATCTAGTGGTTACGGTTGTAGATAGGGGAAAAGGAGAAGATGTAGTAGAAGCTTCCAGAAGGGCTGGGGCAAAGGGTGCCACCATAGTCAACGCAAGGGGTTCTGGCATTCATGAGACCAGCAAGGTCTTTTCCATGGAAATCGAGCCCGAAAAGGAAGTGGTGTTTATCCTGGTGAAGAACGACATCACCGAAGCGGTTGTGGCGTCCATTAGAGAACATCTCAATATAGATCAGCCGGGGAAGGGTATAATATTCGTACAAAGCGTAAATAAAACCTACGGTTTACATGAGTGATGCTTTTTAGGGACGCAAGATGAGAAGAGGTAGGCCTTTATATCACGATATTGTGACATAAAGGCCTACTGTTATTCAGGGTAGGAGCATCGAAATTGTAATAATGTAAGTCTCTTTTATGCAAGGTTAAATGCCGATATTCAATATAAAGTGTTATGCGTAAATGGGCCGTGCAATAAGCCTTGATAAAAATAGAATGGGCGATTTCTTAAATTTTGATGTTACTGTATCTTTATCCCATTTTGTGATAAACTTAATAGGTGAAGAAGGAGGTGCCGTAAATTGGGTGAAATCCTTTCGGCTTACTTGATGCCCCATCCTCCCATCATCATTCCGGAGGTTGGGAAAGGCGAGGAGAGAAGGGTGCAGAGCACCATAGAGGCCATGGAAGCATGTGCCAAGCATATAAAGGGGGAGCAGCCGGATACCATAATAGTCATTACCCCTCACGGGCCGATGTTTAGCAATGCCATAGCTGTCATGGTCATGCCGCGCATGGCCGGGGATTTTGCAAGGTTTGGCGCTGCAAGCGTGAGGATGACCTTCGAAAACGATGTTGAACTGGCCCTAGCGATAATGGATAGTGCCGAGCGTTCGGATATACCTTGCATTGGGATTGACGTTAATGTGGCATCCGAATACGGCATATCGACGGCCTTGGACTGGGGCGTTCTGGTGCCTCTATACTTTGTGACAAAGCAGTATAGCGATTTTAGGCTGGTACATATCACATACGCGCCCTTGTCGTATGAGGCGTTGTACGCTTTTGGGAAGGTCATACAGGAAGTTGTACATGCTTACCGCGGAAATGTCTGTGTTATTGCCAGCGGCGACCTGTCGCATCGGTTGAGCCATGACGGGCCTTATGGCTTTCATCCAATGGGGCCTAAGCTGGACAAGCAGATAATGGCGCTTGTTGAAAGCGGTCATGTTGAGGGCTTCTTCAATATGGATCCTGTTATGGTTGAGGAAGGTGGCGAGTGCGGCCTTCGTTCCATTATTATAGCCATGGGGACTCTCGATGGGTATGAACTGCATCCCAGGGTTTTATCCTATGAGGGGCCTTTTGGCGTTGGTTACGGGGTGGCCATACTGGAAAAGGGCGAACCCAACTCTGCACGGCTTCTTGTGGACAGGTTGTTGAAGCGAAAGCACCAGCGGATGCAAAAGGTACGCCAGAGCGAGGATCCTTATGTCCGGCTGGCCAGGCGTTCGCTTGAATCGTATATCCGCACCGGCAGGATAATCAAACCTAATGATGACCTCCCCAAGGAAATGCTTGACAATAAAGCCGGAGTTTTCGTTTCCATTAAAAAGGATGGGCAACTGCGCGGATGTATCGGCACCATAGCGGCCACCAGAAAGAATATTGCCGAGGAGATCATCTATAATGCCATAAGCGCAGGGGTAAAAGATCCGCGGTTTATTCCTGTGGATGAGAGCGAGCTGGAGGACCTGGTATATTCAGTTGACGTCCTGAAAGAGCCCGAGCCCGTTAGATCTATAGATGAACTGGATACCAGGAGATATGGAGTGATAGTCAGAAGCGGACGCAGGTCCGGGCTGCTATTGCCCGACCTGGAAGGGGTTGATACCCCCCAGCAGCAGATTGAAATTGCACTGCGAAAGGCGGGGATACGCTCCGATGAAAGCTATATTATAGAGCGTTTTGAAGTGGAACGCCATAAGTGATCCGATGTAAACGGTATGGCCGTCGCGAAAGCCTTAGAAGGTGTATTGAAGATGAGGGAAGCGCTGTTTTATTCCAGAGAAGGGGACAAGATTAGATGCAGTCTTTGCCCGCATGAATGCTTGCTTTCGGAGGGCAAGGTCGGCCTTTGCAGGCAAAGAAGGCATGTACATGGCAGGCTGATGGCGGAAGGGTATGCCAGGGTTTCTTCAATAGCCATGGACCCCATAGAGAAGAAGCCTCTATATCATTTTTATCCGGGCAGCTTCATACTTTCGGTGGGCGGGCTATGGTGCAACCTCCGCTGTTCATTCTGCCAGAACTGGCACATTTCCCAGAGGGAACAATCCACCGCAGTCATGGCTCCTGAAAAATTGGTTGAACTGGCAGTTGAGCATGATAGTGTAGGCATCGCCTTTACTTATAACGAACCGTTTATCTGGTACGAGTATATATTGGATACAGCACAGCTTTGCAAGCAAAGGGATTTGAAGGTGGTGCTGGTTACCAATGGCTTCGTGCAGGTTAAACCTTTAGAAGATTTGCTTCCGTATGTAGATGCCTTCAACATAGATGTCAAGGCGTTTAACGAACGGTTTTACAGGGAAATATGCGGGGGTGACTTATCAGCGGTTAAGAGAGTAGTGGAACGGGCTGCGGCGAAGGTTCACATTGAAGTGACCACCCTGATCATCGGGGGGCTCAATGACGATAAAGCGGAAATAGAAGGGTTGGCCCGCTGGTTGAGCGAGGTTGATAGAAACATTCCGCTACACCTTTCCCGGTATTATCCCAACTATCGCATGCAGCTTCCACCTACTCCGGTTACCACCCTTTACGAGCTTAGGGATGTGGCCAGGGAATACCTAGATTATGTCTATATAGGAAATGTGATGGGAGCGGATAACAATACCTACTGCCCTAAATGCGGGCAGAAGGTAGTGGATCGCGGGTACGCTATAAAGGTGACGGGCATGAAGGCCCAAAGATGCATTAATTGTGGAACACCTATCCCCATTGTCATGTGAACTATGCTTAAGGAGAATGGCATGAAGGTCGGTAGTGAACCTTTTAAATTTTACGCCAGTTGTTATATAATAAAATGGTAGCTTGAGAGATCTGACCGGTTCTAAGGTTGCAGAAGTTTAGCAGCCGGCGTTGTTATAAGGTTGCGAGGGGTGGAAACATGTGGGCCTGGCTTTCAAACTTCATATCATATATGAAACCGTATTTTCAATTCCCGGATATCATACGCCACGTTGTAGATATAGCCATTGTGGCGTATGCTCTGTATAAGCTCATGCTGCTTATAAGGGAGACGCGGGCAGAACAGGTTTTAAAAGGGCTGACGATTTTATTGTTTGCAACCTGGATGAGCAATATTCTGAACCTAAATACCGTGCATATGATCCTGCGGAACACCGCACAGCTGGGCGTCATCGCTTTGCTCATCGTCTTTCAGCCCGAACTTAGAAGGGCTTTGGAGCAGATAGGAAGGGGTAGAATATTTGACAAGGTGATGTTTGCCCAAAACGATGAGGACGTTACCGAAATCATAGATAATATAGTGGGAGTTGTTCAAAGCCTATCATCCAGCCGTACCGGTGCGTTGATCGTTATCGAAAGAAAGACGGGGCTGAACGACGTGGTGGAGACGGGAGTGCGTTTGGATGCCAGGTTGACAAAGGAACTGCTGGAAAATATCTTTGTGCCCAATACGCCCCTGCACGATGGCGCTGTCATAATTAGGGAATCCCGTATAGTGGCAGCGGGTTGTTTTTTGCCGCTTACCGAAAATCCCAACCTAAGCAAGCAACTGGGTACGCGCCATAGAGCGGCATTGGGTATTTCGGAAGCATCGGATGCATTGGCCATAATCGTGTCCGAGGAGACGGGGATCGTCTCAACCGCCAGTGACGGGAAATTGACCAGATATTTGGACGCTGAGGGATTGCGCAGCATCCTTGAGAAGATATACATAAAGGAGAAAGAGATAAAACCATTCAGTTTGATAAAGCGGAGGGCAAAGGATGCGTAGTAAACTACTTGGCAGGAATTTTGCTTTAAAGCTGATCTCGGTTATTATAGCCATTATCCTGTGGCTTATAGCTATAAGGGAGCAAAACCCCGAAGTTACCAGAAACTATGATAATGTGCCGGTAAAAATAGAAAATCAGGATGAATTTAGAGAAAAAGGGCTTACCCTGGTATATGATATACCGAGCGGAGTGAACATTTCCGTGAGGGGAAGGGTGCGGGATTTAGAGAAGATAAACATCGAACAGCTACAAGGCATATTGGACTTATCAGAAGTCAATGAACCGGGGGAATATAGGCTGATTATAGATATCAAGGGGCTTCCTTCGGGTGTTACCTTGAGGCGAAAGCCTGAGGTCATAATAAGGGCTGATTATTTGGTTTACAAAGATGTCACCATTACGCCCGATATAGATATAAAGGAGGCCAAAGGATATTTGGCTTTTTCTCATAGCATAAGACCTACAAACACCGTGGAAGTAACGGGCCCCGAAAGCCTCATTGAACGTATTTCCAGGGCTGTGGTATCCTTGAAGCTTTCGGAAGCCTCCTCTACCGTTGAATATTCGCTGCCGGTTTTGCTGATGGATGATAAAGGTAGGACCATCGAGTCAAAGTACATCAATATCAATCCCAAATACGTAACGGTAACGGTGCCGGTTTATCCCACCAAAGTTTTGCCGGTGAAGCCGAACATTGCCGGCGTTCCCAATGATAACTACGAGCTGGTTAGCGTAGAGGTCTATCCTCAGGAGATAACGGTAAGCGGAGAAAAATCCGTTTTGGATAAGATGGATTCAATTAATACTCAGGTTTTGGATATAGAAGGGGCCACCGCCGATATAAAGCAGACTTTAAAGATTCAAAAGCATGAAGGCGTTACCATAGTACCTTCCAGCCCGAGTGAAGTGGAAGTGGTGGTACGGGTTAAGGAGAAGATTATCCAGCGAAGTTTAACGATCGAAAATATTCAAATGGTTAACGTACCGGAGAACAGCCAGGTTGAAATGGAGCCCACCAGCCTTGAAATAGTTTTAGGAGGCCCCGCTACTATAATCAACAGCATAGACCCCAATAGCTTAAATGTCTATGTGGATCTTGCAGGTATTTCTCAGGGAGAGCACAAATTAAAGGTCATGGCCGATATACCTCAAGGAGCTGAATTGATAGAGATCAAGCCTGCCGAGGTGACGGTCAATGTGAAATAAAGCCACCTATTTTATAAGGTGGCTTCTGCTAGAAGAATTTCCGCGTACCCGTTTCAATTTCGAATTTGGCTCGCAGCAGTACCTGATTTATTTCTTCTACCTTGACAGGTTTGAGGATGTAATCATATGCACCAACCCTCATGGCCTGACGGAGGTATTCGAAGTTATCGTAATTGCTGACGATAACGTATTTTATGTCAGGCCATCTTTTTTTTGCGGTTTCTATAAAGGTTATGCCATCCATCTTTGGCATGCGAATTTCGGTAAATATTACATGGGGAGATACGTGGGGAAGCAGAGCCAATGCCTCTTCTCCGTTATTGGCTTCGCCTACCAGTTCAAAATCGTTCTCTACCCATTTTATTTTATTGTCGATATCCCTTCTTGCTTCGTAACTGCTGTCTACCATCATAACGCGCAACACCATAGCCTTCATCCTTTCCGTCGTTGTTACTTTATCAGTCCAACATTATACCATCTTTGTATGATATTTAAAATACATTTTTTGAGTTTAGGCAAAAATTGCGATATAAAATATCACATTTTAGTATGAGGACCAAGGATTAAAGAAACATTAAGAATTCAATTAGAAAATTGAGGATTTTATTTGGATAAGGGATTTAATTTTGCACAATAGATATTAATGACCCGAAATGGCGATTTATTATTAATAAACAGATTTGAAATGAAGCTTTGAATATATTAAATTAAAAATAATTAAATATTT
>Ga0134097_1001396_pt1 | contig 17918 bp, 13 predicted proteins | sample 8_3taG_FD_94450 | JGI IMG/M metagenome (GOLD analysis project Ga0134097, IMG submission 94450) | Switchgrass degrading microbial communities from high solid loading bioreactors in New Hampshire, USA - 8_30_10_142_A2 metaG | ecosystem: Engineered > Bioreactor > Semi-continuous > Anaerobic >... | reverse complement strand
CTGCTCCAGTCGGGGATCGGCGTGGCGCTGCCCGATGGCTGGACTGATGTGGTCGACGAAGACGGTTTCCTGACGCTCGAAAGCGCCCGGACGGTGCTGGAGCCGTTCTGGTTCTTTGCGGAAGAACTGCCCGGCCTCAACGTGGAGCCGGGAGACGTGCCCGGCGTGCTGGCGACGGTGGCAGGCCGCCTGAACATGAGTTTCGATCTGCTGAGCGTGTCCGCGACGATGTCCGGCGGGCGCCCGGTGTGGAACATGACCTACCAGATCAACGAGCGCGGCGGCTCGTATGAGGCGATGCTGGCGGGCGTGTTGCTCGAAGATGGCTCCGTGCTGGTCGGCTTCGCGTATCCGGGCGAAGAGGACACGCTCGACGAGCGGGCGGACGTGCTGGCGATCCTCGCTTCGGCGCAGTTCATTGCCGATTCCGGCGAGACTGGCGAATTGCTGAGCGAGTCATTCAGCTTCGAGGCGGACGGTATCACGTTCTACTACCCGGCGACGTGGACGATCGAGATCGAAGACGATTTCGTGTATCTGGTCAGCGACCTGACGTACGCAGACCCGTACTATACGCTGCTGCAAGACCTCTCTGCGAGCGAGGTTGGCGATCCGGTGGCAGGGCTGGCCGGGCTGTTCGACTCGCTCTACTCTGGCGAAGGGCTGGTCTTTGACCCGACCGCCGTGCAGATCCAGCCTGTGGGCGAGTACGCGGTCGTAACCTACGCCTTCGTTCACGTCTTCGATGGGAACGCGCACGAGCACCTTATGACGGCCATCGAGCTTGAGGATGGGTCGCAGTTTTACCTGGACACTTATCCCGCCCAGGGCAGCTCGCTCGCCGAGGTGGACACTGTGCTGCAGATTACGGCGTCGGCCAGCATCCAGGTCGGGATGCCGTCGCTTGGCGAGGGGCGGATCGCGATCCGGATGGAGCACGAGCGCTAAAGCGGTTGTTCTTTGGCGCCCTTACCTTAAAACAGCCCTGAAGTACACGAAACCGGGCGGCCCTGGTGATAGAGCCGCCCGGCGTTTTTGTGACTACTATGGATCGCGTTAGTCGAGCGGCTCCAACCAGTAGACCGAGCCCTCGCCTTCTGCCGTCCAGCCGAGCGCGCCGTTGTAGTTTACCTGCCACCAGATGCGGCCGTCGTTGCCACACTGCGGCCCGCTGACGACGATGAACTCACCGCCGCCGGGGATCTCCCCGATCACGATGCTGTTCGGACCGGTCGCGGGCTGCGTGCGGAGCACGTTCGGGTCGCCGGGGGTGACACGTGCGCGGATGCCGGGAGCCAGCCGCGTGAGCTGGCCGCTGCTGCACATGAACGGCGACACCCAGTACTCTGTGCCTTGCCCCTCACCCGTCCAGCCGATGATGCCCTGGTAGTTGACGCGCCACCAGTAGCGCCCTTCCGGTCCACAGACCGGGCCTTCCAGCACGCGGAAGAACCCGCCGCCCGGGATCTCACCGAGCACGGCGCTGTCCGCGCCGGGGCGCGGCTGGGTACGCAGCGCGTTCGACGGGCCGGGCAGCACGTAACCGGACGCGCCAACTCGCAGGCGCGGCGCCAGCGTGCACGCGACCGGCGCGGTCGGCACGCCGCCGGGCACCGGTTCCAGCCAGTAGGTTGTGCCTTCGCCTTCCGGCGTCCATCCGACCATGCCGCTGTATTCCACGCGGAACCAATAGCGCCCCTGCGGGTCGCAGACCGGCCCCTCAAGCACGCGGAACTGCGCGTACGCCGGGATGTAGCCGAGGATGGTGCTGGCCGGGCCCGTTTGCGGCAGGCTGCGGAGCGCATTCGACTCGCCCGGCGTGACGCGGCCGAGGTCGCCAGGACGCAAGCGCGGCGTCAGGTTGCAGGACGCAGGCGGCTGCGGCAGGCCGATATACGGCTCCAGCCAGTAGACGCTGCCGGACCCTTCCGCCGTCCACCCGACGATCCCGTTGTAGTTGACGCGCCACCACGACCAGCCTTCTGGTCCGCACTGCGGCCCATTCAGCACGACGAACGTCTGCCCGGCAGGGATCTGGCCGATGGCGCTGCTGTTCGCGGCGGGCTGCATGCGGAGCGTGTTCGGGTCGCCCGGCGTGACGCGGCCGAGGATGCCGGTCGTCAGACGCGGGAGCGGGCTGTTCGGGCAGTAGAACGGCGCGATCCAGTAGGCGTTGCCCTCGCCCTCAGCCGTCCAGCCGACCACACCGCCATACGACACCTGCCACCAGTAGCGGCCATCCGGCCCGCATTGCGGCCCGCCGACCACGGTGAAGAACCCGCCGCCGGGGATGCGCCCCACCACCGGGCTGTCCGGACCGGGGCGCGGCTGCGCGCGCATCAGATTCGGCAAGCCGGGTAGCACGTAGCCGGGCGCGCCGACCTGCAGGCGCGGCGTCAGCGTGCAGCTTGGCGGCTGCGAGTTGTACGGAAGCGTCCAGTAGACGCCGCCCTGACCTTCGGGCGTCCACCCGATCAGGCCGTCGTAGTTCACGCGCCACCAGAAGCGCCCCTCGGGGTCGCAGACCGGCCCTTCGAGCACGGTGAACACGCCGCCGCCGGAGATCTGGCCAAGGATGATGCTGTCCGGCCCGCGACGCGGCAGGCTGCGGACGACGTTCGGCAGGCCGGGCGTAACTTGCCCCAGGCTGCCGACTTGCAGGCGCGGCACAGGGGAACAGAACGGCGCGCCGCCCATGCCGGTTGCCTGCTCCGCACTCGCTTCGGCAAGGCCGGAGAGCGCTTCGGCGCTGGCTTCACCGCTCGGCACGCGCCACTTCACCGGGCCCCACAGCACGGCCGCTTCAGACGACAGCCCTTCCGTGCCGGGAACCGGCGTGATCGTGTTGTTCTGCCAGACCTGTACCTGTTCTCCGACGAACGCAACCGACAGCCCATCCGGCGAGATCGCGACGATCTCAGGGCCGGGGAAGCCGGTCGTGTCGAGTGCTTCGGAACTCTGCCGATCGGGCGTGAGCAGGAACCATAGCGCACGCTCGTCGCTCTCCGGGTCGTTGTTCGGGGCGGGCGTCAGCGCTGCCGACGGGCCGGTCGTGCTGGTGCTGACCAGCAGCGGCGGTGACGGCATATCGTACTGCTCGCCGCTGCCCGGATCGAGCATGAATTGCTTGCCCGAGGGATACAGCAGCCCCAACAACTCGACGCCCTCGAACTCTACCCACACGTGCATGAGCGTGAACTCGCTCACACTGCTGCCGATCAGGTGCTCGGCGAGCTGCGCGCCAAGCGCGTCGTAGATCGTCACCCGCTCCTCGAAGTCGCCCGACTCCGGATTGACCGCGACGGTGTGCACGCTGATCCCCCAGGTGCTCCACTGGACGCGATGCACCGGGATGTTCCCGGCGTCGGCGTAGGGCATGGGCAGGTTCTGGACGATGACGGTCTGCTGAGCCGATGCGAGGTCGTAAACCACCAGCCGGTAGACGTTCTCGGGCACGGCAAACTCGCTCCACGCGAGGCGGGTGCCATCCGGCGACCAGGCTGGTTGTCCGCGCATGATGGCGCTTTGCCAGCCGGTGTTCAGGTCGAACGCCACGCCCGCAGGCTGATCGGCGATGGTCTGCGATTGGCCGGTCGCCAGGTCCAGCACGGCAATGTTGCTGGGGATGACGCCGGTCACCGGTTGCCCCTGCTCGACCGCCTGAACGGCGGCGCTGGCCCAGGCGTTGTAGGCGACGCGCTGCGCATCTGGCGACAGCGCGGGGAGCGTGACATAGCCCCAGGTGGTAAGCTGCTGCGGCGCGGCGTCGCCCGGCGCCCACGACCACAGATCGCCATTCATCAGGATGAGCAGCGGGTCAGTGGGAACTTGCGCCGCCGAGGGATCGGCCGCGCTGGCGCCGGGGATCACGACGCTTGTGATCAGCAGCGTGAGCGTGACTGCGAAGCTGAATAGCCAGGAAAGCCAGGGGGTGATGCGCTTCATACGGGCACATCCTTTCGTTAGCGAGCGAAAATTGCCGCTGGGACACGATGATGTTTTTCATCATACGCGTATTAATGGCCTGCTGGCGGACTCATTCCCTCTCGCAGACCTTCGCTCCACCTGCTTTTCCCCGGCTGAAAAGGGGCAGCCGGCTCCCACCAGGTGGCCTATCGGAAGATGCGTCAGATGCTTCATGTACCCGGGAAATGAATTTCGTAAACTGATTATGCGACAAACGGCCCTCAACGCAAGCATCAACGCAGGCACAGCGGGGCCAAAGGAGATAAAGCGATGCCCTGGACAAAGCGCGACTATCCAGCCTCGATGAAGAATCTGCCGGCTGCAACGCGTAACAAAGCTATCGAAATGGCAAACGCGCTGCTGCGGGAAGGCTATGAGGAAAGTCGTGCAATCGCTATCGCGCAGGACCAGGCCCGCGAATGGGCGCGAATTCACGGCAAGGACGGCGGCGCGCAACGTGTGCGCGTCGAGCCGCACGACCGCGGCTGGGCCGTCCGCAGCGAAGACGCACAGCGGCCGACGAAGGTCTACGACCGCAAAGAGGACGCGGTGAAACGCGCGCGGTCGATGGCGCAGAAACGTCGCGCGATGATGGTAGTGCACAGGCCCGACGGCACGATCCAGGACGAGCAGGACTATAGTTCGATGGGACGAGGCCGGTAGTCGCTAGCCTACCCGGACAGACGAAGTTCTCTAGGTTCAGAGTGTATCGGGATAGCTAATCGTAATAGCAGTTTATTGGGAGAGAGTACAGTGAGCGAGCGTAGAACCGAAAACAGCCCCATGTGGGACCAGCTTGAAGGGAAATGGGAACAGTTCAAAGGCGAAGTGCAAAAGCGGTGGGGCCGCCTCACCGACGACGACATGAAGGAAGTGCAGGGTCGCCGCAACATTCTCGAAGGTAAGCTTCAGGAACGCTACGGCAAGACCCGCGAAGAAGTGAACCGCGAGATCGACGACTGGGCCAATGAACTGAAGCTGTAAACCACAGCCCCATTCCCGTTGCGCTTCAGCGCAGCCAAACAGCCCCCAGTAACACCGGGGGCTGTTCGTGTGTTTGGGTGTAGAGGCGAACTTGCTCTGCCTGCGAAGTGACGTGCGCTACGGCACTTCCATGATCAGCGGGCGCTCAAGCGTGTGCCCATCGACCGTCACCGCACGCGACGGCCAGCCGTAGATCGCGGTCAGCACTTCGGGCGCCTGCCCGTCGCGCACCAGGACCGAGTCCTCGCTCTTGGTGCCCGTGATCGACGGATTCCACGCGCAGATCATCCCCGCTTCAAGCGTGAACGCTTCGCCCGGCGTGGCAAGCACTTCGCGCGCCGCGTATCCGGCCACGCCGCCCTGATGGTGCAGCTTCCACTCGCCGTCGAATCCAGCGCGGGCGTAGGCGTCCTGCGTCACGCGGAAGACCTCGCCCAGCGTCACGCCCGGCTGCGACGCCGCGATCATCGCCGCATCGACCTCGGCGCAGGCGTCCATCTTGCGGCGCAGATCGTCCGGCAATGCGCCGAAATGCACCAGCCGCGTCAAGGAGCACACCAGGCCGTCCTTCCGTCCGCAGAGCACCAGCATCGCGTAGCGGTCGATGATCTTATCGGTCGGGACGGGGTGGCGGACGTTGTAGACACGCTCATCCGCTGCGGAGAGCACCACGATCGGATTGATGTTGAAGCGGCGCGTTTCATAGGCCAGCGCGGCGGCTGCTTCCGCTTCGCTCATGCCGGGCGAAATGCGGTGGATCGCTCGCTGCATCGCTTCGGCGCAGTTGATCGACAGCGTGCGGAAGCGCTCCTGCTCGACCGGCAGCAGACGGGCGCGCAGCGCAGTCAGCGGACCGCTGAGATCGACTGCACCGGGCAGCGGACCGTCCACGCCCAGCGGCTCGGCCTGCGGGCGCGGAGCCGCTTCGTACCATGGCGTGACGTGGAACGTAAAGCCGCGCTCCTCAAGCTTGTCTTCGGCGCGCAGGCGCGGCGCCTCGATGGTGTCGGTCCACAGCTCGCAGGTGTCTCGCGTGATGACCACGCTGCACACGCCGAACTCTGACGCCGTGTTCACGGCGACATCCACGCCGCCGGTAATCCAGCTTACGTTCTCAACGCGCCGCAGCCAGACCGCCGCCACGCCGCGCTCGTCCATCAGCGCGCGCACGCGTTCCAGCTTGGTCGCCAGCTCATCCGGGATAGACATAATAGCTCCTTTCGAAAAGATTAGAACCGAACACAACCACTCTCATTTTTCGCCGGTTTGTGATCTATCGTACTACGCTGGCGTACGCAGCGCTTGCCGGGAAACCTCACCCCTTAACCCCCAGCCCCTTTTCCCCTCTCCATTCAATGGAGAGGGGCCAGGGGTGAGGTTCTGTGCGCTGACCGCATGCGCCCATTATCGATAGATCACTTAGCAATTAGCCGTTCGCAGCGAGCCAACGGCGGAGCGCCGAGCGTGGCTTTGCTCTGTTGATCATCGCTAACCGCTAACTGCTAACCGCTACCCACTTAAGAGTACCCCCATCCGCGAGCGGCGGGGTAACGCCCGCGTCGCCTGCGGTAGCACTCACCTCTTGACAGTGCTAATTTGCCGCGTAGAATTAGCAGTCGCCGATGGAGACTGCTAATCTTGCGGACTTCTGATGCGTTTTATATGTGTTTCTTACGCAAGTAGGGTAATGATCAAGGTCGTGAAATCGCATGCCCTACCCAGGGGGTTCCTCACCTGTCCGCATTGGGACAGTTGCCAGACGGTAGACCATCGCTTTCCGGGTGACCATTACATTCAAACAACAACAGAGGAGTAACTGATCCATGGCCAAGCAACTCGTTTTCGATCAAGAAGCGCGCACCAGCCTTAAGGCCGGTATCGACATTCTGGCGAAGGCTGTGATGACGACGCTCGGTCCCAAGGGGCGCAACGTCGCGATCGATAAGAAGTTTGGCGCGCCGACTATTACCCACGACGGCGTGTCGGTTGCAAAAGAAATTGAGCTCGAAAACCCCTATGAGAACATGGGCGCGCAGCTTCTGAAGGAAGCCGCGACCAAGACCAACGACATCGCCGGTGACGGCACCACCACCGCGACTGTGCTCGCCTACTCGATGGTGAACGACGGTCTGCGCAACCTCGCCGCGGGCGCGAACCCCATGCTGCTGAAGCGCGGGATGGACATTGCGGCCGAGAAGGTCTCGCAGGCGATCAAGGACATGGCGATCGAGATCAGCACCAAGGAAGAGATCGCGTCGGTCGCAGCCATCAGCGCGCAGGACCGCGAGATCGGCGAGCTGATTGCGGACGTCATGGACAAGGTTGGTAAGGACGGCGTCATCACGGTCGAAGAGAGCAAGGGCCTGCAGTTCGAGACGAAGTACGTCGAGGGTATGCAGTTCGACCGCGGTTACATTTCCCCGTACTTCATCACCAGCCCCGACACGATGGAAGCCGTCATTAACGACGCGTACATTCTCATTCACGACAAGAAGATCTCGGCCGCGTCGGACCTCGTTCCGATCCTCGAGAAGCTGCTGCAGATCGGCAAGCGCGAACTCGTGATCATCGCCGAGGACGTGGACGGCGAAGCGCTGGCGACCCTGGTGCTCAACAAGCTGCGCGGTATGCTGAACGTCCTGGCCGTCAAGGCGCCGGGCTTTGGCGATCGCCGTAAGGCCATGCTGGGCGACATCGCCGCGCTGACCGGCGGTACCGTCATCACCGAGGAACTCGGCCGCAAGCTCGACTCGGTCACGATTGATGACCTGGGCCGCGCGGGCAAGGTCGTTGCGACCAAGAACGAGACCACGATTGTCGACGGCGCGGGTGATGAAGCTCAGATCCGTGGCCGCATCGAGCAGATCCGCATTGAAATCGAGAACTCGACCAGCGACTACGACCGCGAGAAGCTCCAGGAGCGTCTGGCGATGCTGAGCGGCGGCGTGGCGGTGATCGGCGTGGGTGCCGCGACCGAGGTCGAGCTGAAGGAAAAGAAGCACCGTGTTGAGGACGCGCTGAGCGCGACCCGCGCGGCGGTTGAGGAAGGCATCGTGCCCGGTGGTGGTGTTGCGCTGGTGAACGCGATGCACGTGCTGGACGACCTGAAGCTCGACAGCGACGACGCGAACACCGGTGTGGCGATCGTGCGTCGCGCCCTGCAGATGCCCATGCGCGGGATCGTTCAGAACGCGGGGCTCGACGGCGGCGTGATCCAGCAGCAGGTGATCAACGAGCAGAAGGCCCAGAACAACAAGAACATCGGCTTCGACGTGATGTCTGGCCAGTTCGTGGACATGATCAAGGCGGGCATCATCGACCCGGCCAAGGTGACGCGCGGCGCGCTGGAGAACGCCGTGAGCATCGCGGGCATGATGCTGACGACCGAAGCGCTGGTGACCGACCTGCCCGAGAAGGAACCCGCTATGCCGGGCGGCGGCGGTATGGACGGGATGATGTAATCCCGCAAGGCCAGGTGTTTGAATACCGGGGACAGCCCAACGAAGCTGTTCCCGGTTCTTTTTTATCTTCTTGCCACGCGCAGACGCAATTTTGGCATTTCTGCTGCGTGGAGACGTATGATTTATGAGAGCCGAATCAGGAAAGGAAATCATCCTTGATGGAAGCCGTTGAGAAGCTCAATGCACACTTGGCCGACGTGGTGAACCTGGCCCGCGCGGCGGCGGTCCTGGGATGGGACCAGCAGACGTATATGCCGCCGGGCGGTGCAGAAGCGCGCGGCGAGCAGCTTGCTACCCTCAGTAAGCTCGCGCATGAGATTTTCGCGTCGGACAAAACCGGCCAACTGCTCGAAGAGGCCGAGCGCGCGCTGGACGGCGCCGACCCCGACAGCACCGAGGCTGCGCTGGTGCGCGTCGTGCGCCACGATTACGATCTCGAAACCAAGCTGCCGACCTCCCTGGTCGAGGCGCTCGCCCGCGAGACGACGCGCGCGCACGAGATCTGGGTGAAGGCGCGCGAGCAGAACGATTTCGCGTCCTTCGCGCCGATGCTCGAGCGTATTTACGACCTGATGCGCGAGAAAGCCGAAGCGCTCGGTTACGAGGATCGCATGTACGACGCGCTGCTCGACCAGTACGAGCCGGGCGCGAAGACGGCCCACGTCGCCGAAGTGTTCGACGGGCTGCGGCAAGAGCTGGTCCCGTTCGTGCATCAGATATTCGAGCGGCTGGACGCGGTCGATCACTCGTTTTTGCACAAGGAATACGACGTCAAGAAGCAGGAAGAGTTCGGGCTGGAAGTCATTCGCCAGTTGGGCTACGACTTCAGTCGCGGCCGGCAAGACAGGGCCGTTCACCCCTTCACGACCAACTTCTCGATCAACGACGTTCGTATCACCACCCGCTATCTGCCGAATTACCTGCCGTCGGCGCTGTTTAGCTCGGTTCACGAGGCGGGCCACGCCCTCTACGAGTTGGGCTGCGACCAGTCACTTGAGAACACGATGCTGGCGGGCGGCACATCGCTGGGCGTACACGAGAGCCAGTCGCGCCTGTGGGAGAACATCGTCGGGCGCGGCCGTCCGTTCTGGCAGCACTTCTACCCGCTGCTTCAGCAGACCTTCCCCGAGCAGCTTGGCAAGGTGGACCTCGACGCGTTCTACCGCGCGATCAACTTTGTGTCGCGCTCGCTGATCCGCGTCGAAGCCGACGAAGTGACCTACAACCTGCACATCATGCTGCGTTTCGAGATGGAAAACGACCTGCTCGAAGGCAAGCTCGCGGTCAAGGACGCGCCCGAGGCGTGGAACGCGAAAATGCAGGAATATCTCGGCATCACCCCGCCGAACGACGCGCAGGGCATCTTGCAGGATGTGCACTGGTCGTCCGGCCTGGTCGGCTATTTCCCGACCTACGCGCTCGGTACGCTGCTTTCGGTGCAGTTCTGGGATAAGGCGCTGGAAGATGTGCCGTCGATCCCCGACGACATCGCGCAGGGGAACTTCAGCACGCTGCACGACTGGCTGCGCAACCACATCTACGTGCATGGGCGGAAGTACTTCCCGGCGGATCTGGTGCAGCGCGTCACCGGCGAGCCGCTGCAATATCACTCGTTCATGCGCTATCTGCGGGACAAGTACAGCGAGATCTACGAACTGTAGAGCGCCACAGCACACGGAAATGAAAACAAGACGCCCCGGCACACTGACCGGGGCGTTGTAATTCGTCTGATGTGGTGCGCCGTTTAGCGCCCGTAAAGCCAGTTCAGGATGCGGCGGAGCAGACCGGGCTTCTTCGGCTCGCGGACGACCGTGTTCCCGAAGTTGTCGATCGCGATCTGGAGCAGTTGGCCGCTGTTTCGTGCCGCTTCCCAGTCCATTTTTGAATGACGCGGGATCAGATAGGCACGCATCCAACGGTCGCCTTTCGCGCCGCGAATGTGCAGGAGCTTCCACTTGTCGTCGTAAAGCTGGATGTTGTACAGCAGAAGCTGGTACTGGTCTGCCGGAGAAAGCTCACCCCGGTCCTGAGTGAAGTCATATGTTTCCGGCGGCGGCTCTAGCGCCTCGCGTGGCGGGCTCGGATGGTGCACTGGCGGCGGCGCGTAATCCGGCTCGATCGCGGGTTCCGGCACGGGCGCTGGCGCGGCAATACGGCGGCTTCCCGCGCGTCCATTGTCGCGCCCATTCTCCGCGGGGGCGCGGACCGCCGGGATCGGGCGATAGGGCTGTTCGTCCTCGATCTCGTAAATCGGGCGGCTGTCGAGCGCCGGTTCTTCGTAAAGAACGTTCGCATCGGGCGCGGCAGAATAGTGAGCGGCCTCGTATTCGCCGTCGAAGCTGTCATGGACGCGAGACACCCCTGGAACGCCTTCGGTGAAGTCTTGTTCCAGCCCGTAGTCGGCGGGATCTTGCAGCGGAATGCGACGCGCGTTGGTGGCCGGCTGCTCCGATGGCCGTGTGGAATGTGTCTTCCAACTTAACTCGGGGCGGTACGATGCCAGCCGGCTGGGTGCTCGATGAATGTCGCGCGTCATGATCAGGCACTCCTCGAATAAACCTTCGCGCCGGAATTTTGCTACACAGTACTAGCCCCCTGCCCTGAGGTGGGACGGAAAATCGTGCCAGATCAGATGGCGGTCTGCGATGAAGCGACGTGTGCGGTGATGAAGCCGCGGTGAGGGCTACCTATTCGCATTATACCCGGCTTCCCGTTAAGTGCAGTGAAACTCCCGTGCGACTTCGGTTTCCGTAGCGTGCTCTGGACACGGATTTCACAAATTTTTCACAAACTATAACCAAACACAGCCCAAACGTAATCGTATTCTAAGCGAGTTTTTTAGCGGGCGCAACCCTGCAAGGCGGTCACAAGTCAGCTATTTCGACGAATTGTGACACTATTCGCGCTCAGAGGCTGTTCAACGCGGACGGTAAGGGACCAGGAGTTCTTGCCAGCGCGCGGAGTCGGCAGGCAGGCGCGAGGCGCCTTCTGCCAGCAGGCGGAGGTTTCCGGCGGCGGGGCTATCGGCGGCAAACAACGCGCGCCCGTAGGTCTGCGCGAAGCGAGCAGCGTACAGGCTGCCGCTATCCAGGCCGGCCTCGATTACGATCACCACGTCACTCAACCCGCTGATTAGCCGGTTCCGCGCCACCAGCGCCGATCGGTCGGGCGTGGCGTCGGGATGCACCTCAGACAGCAGCGCCCCACGTGCGGCGATATGCTCGGCCAGCGTGGCGTTCGACGGGGGATAGATCGTGGTCAACCCGCTGCCCAGCACGGCGACCGTCATTCCTCCGCCGCTCAGCGCGCCACTGTGCGCGGCGGTGTCAATGCCAAGCGCCAGCCCGCTGACAACCGCCCACCCATCCGACTCGAGCGTTTCCGCCAGCGCGATCGCCATCTCCCGTGCCGCGCGAGTGGGGCGGCGCGTCCCGACGATCGCCACGGTGGGCGTGCTTTCGTCCGGTAGCGCGCTCCCGCGCCAGAACAGCACGGCCGGGCTGTCGTCCAGCGCGGCCAGCCGGGCAGGGAAGGCGTCATCTCCGGGCAGCAGCGCGCTGATCTCAGCCGCCTGCCAGTCGTCCAATGCGGCGGCGGTGGCGTGCGGATCGGCGGCGCGGATGGCGGCAGCGGTCTTCGCGCCGATACGGGGCACGGCTTTTAGCGCGGCGTCGTCTGCGCTCAGCACTGCATCCAGCGAGCCGAAATGCGCCAGCAGCCGTTCCAGCGTGCGGCGTCCCAGGCGCGGGATCAACGCCAGCGTGATCCACTGCACGCGCTCCCAGCCGGTCATGCGGCGGCTGGCTCGTCGTCGAGCCGTTCTTTGAGAGACATGAACTGCCACGCGCTGAGCACCGACAGCATGAATGACAGAGCGAACAGCGCCTCGAACCCGATCAGCCCGGCGATGACGCCATTCAGGCTGCCGAAGATGCTCACCACGCCGATCCACGTGTTCAACCCGCCCATGTAGACCGGCCGCTCGCTGGGGTTGGATGGCGTCACGTTGAGGGACAGTGCCATCAGGTTTGAGAAGATCAGCCCCTTCTGGATCGCGGTCAGGGCGTAGACCGGGATCAAATAGTATTCGGCGGCGCGGTCCCGCACGCCGAGCGGCAGCGCGAGCAGGAGCAACCCCCACCCCATCGCCTGAGTCAGCATGCCGAACGCGACCGGCAGGCGGTTGCCGATCCGCACGCTCACCCGTCCCGCCGCGACGCTGAATATCGGGCGCAGCAGCGAGCTGACGAGCAGGTACATCCCGGCCAGCTCCAGACGGACGCCGAGGCGCTGGCTGGCGTAGACGATGATCAGTCCGTTCGCCATGCTCGAAAGCTCGAACAGCGTCCGTCCCTGCACGAACTTGCGGAAATCCGGGCTGCGGCGCCAGATGCTGCGGAACAGCCCCACCGACAGCGACAGTTGGTCGGATGCTGGCTCGGAAGGCGGCTCCTTCACAGCAGAGAACGAGAAGAAGCCGAGCATCTGCGTCACGCCGCCGATGATGAACAGCAGGGCAAAGTTAATCGGAAACTCAAAGCGCACGTCCGGCCCGGTGAAGAACAGGACGACCGGCGAGCCGACGATCGCCAGCGCCCCGCCGAGCGCCCCGCGCCATCCGAACACCAGCCCGCGCTGCCGTGCGGGGATGACCTTGGCGACGACCTCGGTGAATGGCAGGCCGGTGACGCCCGCGGCGAGGCCGCCCATCACCACGAACAGCATCAGCGTGGTGAGCAGCACGGCCGGGTTCCGCGAGAGAAATACGACGACGACCAGCGCGATCCAACTGATCGTCCGCAGCACGGCGGACCAGTGGTAGAGCGGCAGGGCGTAGCGGTTGCGGCGTAACCAGCCGATCGTCCAGATCTGCGGCAAGGACCATGTTGCGTTTTGCAGCGGCGTGATGAGGCCCAAAATGAGCGGGCTTGAGGTCAGGTGGGCCGCGAAGGCGGTTAGCACGAGGTCCGGTGCGGCGACCGAATTGGTCGTGCCGATCATCAAGGCGCCATTCAGAATGGTCAGACGGGTGTTGCGACGGATCTCTTTAGGTGATTGAACTTGGGTAGGCACAGAACGACCTGTATGCTTTTTCCGGGGATCTCTTCCGGTTCTCGCGCACAGTTACGGGCGCAGTACGAAAGGTAAGCTTACTCCCCGGCGTCAGGTGTGGCAAGGGCGGTTGTGTTTTTGAGAGGGGCGCGTAACAATCTGAGTGATCGAATCGCGCTGGAATTGGGGAGAGCCGAATGACCGACCGGATTCGCGTGAGCTGCGCCAGCCTGTGCCGGATCGAGCATGAGGGCTGGTTCTTGCTGCTGCTCAACGCGGACCGTCGCCGTCGCGGGCTGTATGTGCTGTCGCCAATCGGCGGCGCACTGACCATCACCGCCTACGACCGCCTCGCCTCGTTCGCCGCGATCCTCGAAACGCCGCAGAACGACGACCTGCGCCTGACGGTCCCACGCGCCAAGTTGCCACAGTTCCGCGAGTGGTTCTATTCCGGTCACGGGCGCGAGCGCTCGCCCTTCCGCGAGCTACGCGAGGAACTGGTCGACGAAACGAACCTGCTCCCCTCGCTGGAGCCTGAGGACGTCCAGTGGGAGCATTTGTGGACCGTCGAAGAAGAGGCGTTCTCGGCGCGGGGCGGACAGGCGGGCACCTTCACCCACTATTTCCTCGAAATTTTCGGCGTGGCGTTCACCAGCGACGAAGTGCTGGGCACGCTGCTCGCCGCCCCGCCCGAAAGTGGCGCGCGCTGGGTCACACGAGAACAGATTGAGAACGGCGTGCCCCTCACGCTGACGATTGACGGAGCCGAGCGCAGCGTTCGCGTGAATGGCCGCGCGATCCTGCGGCCGCCGTAAGACAGCAGTTAGCGATCAGCGGTTAGCAGTTAGCCAGACCAACGACGGGCTGAACCCTCTAGGCGGCTGTAACGAGGCACGGAAAAGCGCCAGCCAAGTCCATAACAATTGCTGAAGACGGGAGTGTGCCGATCCGTGATTGCTCTTTGCCCTAGCTAATCGCTCATTGCTAACCGCTAACCGCTGCTCTACCCCCATGTCGTCCAGGGATTGTTCGGATCGTACGCGCCGTAGATAACCGTGATCCGCACCGTATCCGCCCAGGTGCGAAACGCCGCCTGATCGCCATTGAGCCGCCAGCGCAGGCGGCGCGGCAGGCGCAGCCACGCAAAGCCGATGAAGCGTCGCTCCTGCCGGGTCGCGGTACGGAGCAGCTCGAAATACCAGCGCGGCAGCGATTCGCGCAGGTCCGGGTGGCGGCGCACGATGATATCTGTCACGAGCGCCATGAACATCAGCACGAAGAAGGTCAGCGGGGCGAAGGTCGCGCCGGTGTAGGTGTACGGGCTGAGCGCGTCGCCGGAGAACAGCCCGCCCATAAACGCCGCCAGCGCGGCCCACTCCAGAAAGCGGCACAGCGGGTAGACGCGGCGCTCGTCGCCATAGTCCCGGAAGCGCGCCATGAGCGGATCTTTCCAGAGGCCGCTGATCAGGGCGCCGTAGTACACGGTGAAGCTCACCGGCACGACGACGAATATGAAGACGAGCAGCGGTGGGATCGACATCTCCGGTCGAGCCTCGGCGGCGGCCGGGCCGCCGTCGCAGCCGTTCGCAGCGAGCGGCGCTTCGGATGGTTGCTCTGATTTTACTCTCGGATGCTCAGGTCGGTGAAATCGAGCGGGACGATCTCAAACCACGTGTTGCCCGGCTTGAGGTAGAGCGGCGTCGTCTGCTGCTCATCCGCCCAGAAGGTCAGCATATCCTCTTCCACCCAGCGGTGCCAGAAGCCAGGCGTCTGCACCCCATCGCGGATGATCACAGCCGGTCCGAGCGTCCAGATCTGGATCTCAATCGAAAAGCTCAAGTTGCCCTGCCACTCGCTCTCCACGATGGCAAGATCGGGCTGGTGATGCGCGTAGATCAGCACGACGTTCGCGGCGGTGACTTGCTCGCCGGTGTTCGCGTCGGTGTGCGGAACGCCATCCACGCGGCGCGCGTAGCGTCCGGTGGCTGGGTCATACGTCCACTCGACCTCGTCCGCGCCATAGTCGATCGTGATCGTGCGGGCAACGTCCCCCTGCGGCGGGGTGGGCGAAAAGCGCAGCCCGGCGAGATCGTCAGGCGGATCGTTGACGCCTTCGGCTTCCGCGCGCGCCCAGACCGCGCTCGGCACGGCGAACAGGTTGTGCGGCACCTCAATCGACGTGTCGCGGTAGTAGAGCGGCGCGCCGACCGTCACACCCTCGTAGGCGCGATCGGCGAAAGGAAGCTCCGCGATCTTGCGGCGGATCGGCTCGCTAGCGCCCGAATAGACCAGCAGCGTGCCGTACATCGCCGGAATCTCAAGGTCGATCAGGCGCGCGCTGCGGATCGATCCGAGGCGCGGCGGCGTGTGCGTCCAGAAAATGGCAGTGAAGCGGGTCAGCGGGCCTTCGGTCAGGTGCTCGAAGACCAGATCGGCCTGCGCGATCCCGGCCTGCGGGCGCACGATGTCCGGCGCGTTGGAGATTTTCGCGGCGAGCGGCCGCCGGTCGAGCACCGCCGGGTCGTCGACTGGCAGCCCGGTCAGCGGGTTGAGCGCGGGCAGCAGCGGGCCGGGGCCGGTGGCAGCCGGCAGCGGAGTGGCCTGCGGGGGTGTTGCGGTGATCGTCACGCGGTTCGCGGCGGGCATGTCACACCCGGCGATCAGCGCCGCACTCAACACCGCACCTAACACCACAATCGCCCCGATCCGCCGCGTAATCAGCGCCTGCCGGGTGATTTGCCTCGCTATCAATTTTGCCTCACAATACAGCGCAACAATCGAGCTAGTTCCTCTCTGTGACCATCGACCAAGCATACCCGATTTCATGCGGATGGGGGCAGAGCGGGCAAGGAGCGCAGGTTTCGTTAACTAAGCATTGAGAAGCGGGGACGCGTATTGGGCGGCGTCACTGTTGACTACGATCTTGGCGCGGTGTATCATCGTTCGCGCCGATGATGTTGTCTGCGGCCAGCACACCGGCCATCACCCGCCCACCATGACTAAACCCCAGAGTAGGAATTTCTTACATGGCGCTCAAAGGGAATCTGGCGGATTTCAGCACCACCCAAATCCTGAATCTGATCCATCTCGCGCGCAAGACCGGCACGCTGCGGCTGTTCGAGCCGGTGTTGACTGGCGAGATGATCACTGACGGCGCGGGAAACAAGCGCCCGCGCATCGTCGCGGGGAAAGAACGCGCCAGCATTGCGTTCCGCGACGGCAAGCTGATCCTGGCCGCGATGGGCGACCAGGACGGCCACCTGGCGAACGTGTTGCACAAGGCGGGCAAGCTCAACACGGAACAGGCGCGGATCATCCGCGAGCGCGGCGCGAAATATAGCGACAAGGCGCTGGCGCTGATGCTGATCAACGCCAACTACGTCACCCAGGCGGACGTCGTGCGCAGCATTAAGCAGCACACGGTCGATATCGTCTATGACGTAATGACGTGGGATCGCGAGCCGTTCATTTTCGAGGAGAATCTGACGCCGCCGCCAGACCGGATCACCGTCCCGATTGATCTCAAGAATGTGATCATCGAGGGGACGCGCCGCGCGCAGGAGATCAAGCCGCTCGAAGAGGAACTGCCGAACCTCGACATGGCGCTGAAGTTCCCTGAAGCGCCGGGTGAGAAGTTCCGCGGGATCCACCTCGGCGTGGATGAATGGCGCGTCGTCTCGTACATCAATCCGAAAAATTCCATCCGCCAGATCGCCAAAGCCTGCAACATGACGGACACTGAGATCCGGCGCATCGTCTACGGGCTGCTGCAAGCGGGGCTGGTGCAACTGGTCCGCCCGCCGGGGATGCAGGCGCCCGCGCCGCAGGGCCCGACGGTGGTGGCTCGTCGCCCAACGCCGATCGCGCCGCCGACTACGGTCAAGCGTAGCGTGGTGGAGCGGCTGATCGCCCGGATCAAGGAGAGTTGATCGGGGTGCCCGGCATTATCATGTGGGGAGCGCCGGGCCCAAACTTTATCGCGCTGTAGGTTCAGGGCTTTATAGCATCGAAGAGTGAGATCGCTCATGCCTATCCAAACCGTGAAGATGGTTGTCACCGGCCCATTCAGCGCCGGGAAGACGGAGTTCATCCGGTCGATCAGCGAAATCGACGTTGTCTCGACCGACGAGACGATTTCGCCGGGGTCTGAAGAATATGGCGTCAAAGAGCAGACAACCGTCGCGATGGACTTCGGTCGCATCACGGTCGACGACGACCTGGTGCTCTACCTGTTCGGGACGCCGGGGCAGCGCCGCTTCGACTTCATGTGGGAGATTCTGGCCGAGGGCATGCTGGGCTTTGTTGTCATGGTCGACAGCTCCCGCCCGGAGACCTTCCGCGAGGCGATGACCATCCTCGAAACCTTCCGCGCCTACGCGCCGACGCCCTACGTGGTCGCGGCCAACAAACAGGATCATCCCGAAGCGTGGTCGCCGGACGACCTGCGGATCGCGT
>Ga0134097_1001390_pt1 | contig 18018 bp, 22 predicted proteins | sample 8_3taG_FD_94450 | JGI IMG/M metagenome (GOLD analysis project Ga0134097, IMG submission 94450) | Switchgrass degrading microbial communities from high solid loading bioreactors in New Hampshire, USA - 8_30_10_142_A2 metaG | ecosystem: Engineered > Bioreactor > Semi-continuous > Anaerobic >... | reverse complement strand
AGGTCACGCCGCTACGGCACTGGCTAATGTCAATCAGTCATGCGAGTATTTGGTGACATCGTGATGGCGATGGTGAGGGGCATTCCTACAGTAGGTTGACACGATCATGACGCACAATGTGTGTAGTACGATGTATGACAATGTGATACTATGTAATACAGGGAGGCGGTCTACCGATGTCCATCTCCGTGCGGCTAACCAATGAAGAAGTCCAGCTCATAAAGCGATACGCGGCGCTCAAGAGGCTTTCCGTTTCTGATGTGGTCAGAACTGCCGTTCTGGAGAAAATCGAGGATGAGTTTGACCTGAAAACAGCCTTGCAGGCGCTTGAGGAGCACAAGAAGAACCCTGTTACTTACACCCATGATGAAGTGAAGAAGATCCTGGAGTTAGGCTAAAATGTTCTCGGTCTATTACACGCCAAAGGCCATCAAAGCCCTCAGGAAGCTGGATAGGCCGACGCGAGCGCTCCTCCTATCATGGATTGAGAAGAATCTTGTTGGCTGCAGCGATCCACGCACCCATGGGAGAGCTCTGTCGGCGGAGTCTTCCGGGCTGTGGCGGTACCGTATCGGCTACTATAGGCTTATAGCCGAGATATCCGATGCGACAATCACAATCCTCATATTGAACGTCGGACATCGCGAGGATATCTACGAAGCCTTGGGGAGCAGAGGATAGCCTAACCTATCCTCGCGGCTGCGTCTTGATCGTCAGTAAATACCCCCTGTGCTGCACATATCCCCGAGACATCCCCGCTGGCGCAAGGGTTCTCTGAAGATGTCCCCGCCGGCGCACACGTCCTGGGAAGACATCCCCACGAGCGCACACATCCTGGTAAGATGTCCCCGCCTGCGCATATTTCCCGCAGGACATCCCCACGGGTGCGTATTTCCCGCAGGACCCGTGCACAGGCGCACAGGCATGCCGCTGACTCCCGGCGCGACGAAAAATCCTGGAGTGCAGTTAGTGCCTTGTCGCATCAGACCAGGTACAATCTAGCAGTGGAGTACCGAAAACCGCCTAAGGAGTGACTGCCGTGATACCACACGCGGGGCGGTCCCCGATCGGGTTGAAAACGGAACGCCTGGAACTCCGGCGGTTTGAGCTCAGATGTGGAACCGCCTTTTGACCTGGCTAAGACCAGGGACTTCATCTTGACTCACGGGATGTCCGAGGAGCCCAGAGTGTACGCCTTGGTGGAAACAGTGCCCGACAACGTCAATGCGAAGAGTGTCATAAAGAAATTGGGCATGCGCAGGGAAAGCGGCCCTACTGCGGCCCTGGAAGTGTGGTCTCTCGATAGGTCCGGTGAGCAGCTGTAGTGATGGGGTCTTTGTATTACGGTAGCCACAGTGAAGCCTGCGTCATCTAGGATGTCCTCCTGGACATCATCAACCCGACAGGCAGGGAACCGCGCGTGTCCCATCGAAAGCGACTTCACATTGATTTCGCACTCATTTCGCGCCAGTGAGCCACACTCGACTTGCACTGATTGCACTAACACACCGAAAGGAGCCTGCTAACATGATAGGCGTGGATATCGACTTCGTCGTCCCAGATTGTCTGGAGGCGCTCGCCCTGTACGAGCGAATCTTCGATGTGAAGCGCATAGAGGTGACCGCTTTCCCCAAGGGCAACAACGAAGCTATCTTCTCACTCTACGGGACGCGCTTCCACATGCTCGACGAGAATCCTGAGTGCCACCTCGTGGCCCCTAAGCCCGGAGATCCCAAACCGATATGGTTCAACGTCATGGTCCCGGACATCGCGAAGGTCTACCAGGCGGCAATGGCAGCGGGGTTCAGCGAGATTCAGGGAATCACCGAGTTGCCCGCCATGGGCGTCAGCAACGCCATACTGGTCGACCCATATGGGCATGTGTGGATGCTTCACCAGGTGCATCGCGAGGTAAGTTTCGAGGAGCGCGTCCGCATAATGGAAGCGACCTGCGCGAAACCGAAGGAGTAGCTGTCTAGATCTTCTTCGAACTGGGGGATAGACTCTTGATAACCCGTGAGAGCCTTCAAATGGCGCTAGAGGAACTCCTAACAACCCATCCCCGCAATCGGCTGGAATGCGGGGAACGCATCTATGATGAACCTCTGGTTGGCGTAGCCGACGCCCATGACCCGCTTTTTCTGGAGTTCACCAAGCCTGAGGTGATCGGGGACGTGTTTCGAATCCCCACGGATTGGCTTGACGGGGCGGTATCGATTGTTTCGTTCTTCCTCCCGTTCAGCGAGGCCGTAAGGAAACCTAACCGTTTACCCGGTCCGCCGGTCGCGGAATGGCTCCACGGGCGGTTCAGGGGAGAGGACGTGCTCAACGACGCGAAGCGATTTGTGGTGTCGCTGATCCAGGCGGAAGGACACCGAGCCGTCGCGCCCACGCTGGACAGCAGGTTCGTCCAGACAGCGGACTTCCGGAGCAGTTGGTCGGAGCGCCACGTGGCGTTTGTGGCCGGACTGGGGACGTTTGGGCTGAGCAGGGGTTTGATCACGTCGAAGGGCATGGCGGGGAGGTTCGGGAGCGTCGTGACCGACCTTGAGATTGCCCCTGTTCCGCGCCCCTACTCGAACCCGTTTGAGTACTGCCTGTTTCTCTCGGGTAAGGCCCCGTGCAGGGCGTGTATAGAGCGCTGCCCAGTCCAAGCCATCACGGACAAAGGTAAGGACCACCCGCCGTGTTCCGACTACCTCCGGAGGCAAGACCTAGTCCAGGACGTGCGAGTAAGATTCGGGTATCGATACGCGGCGTGCGGCAAGTGCCAGACCAGGGTTCCTTGTGAGAGTAGGATCCCTTAATAGAACGCAGGCGACGATGTACTGTCGTTAGTGTCAACTAGGGTGATGACCGTCTCTTGCCTCGGTAGATCTCTGCCCTGGACAACCGACCTCTGACCTTACCCTTCCGAACGGGAAGGACGATTTGGGGCTTGGTTACTGCAAGAAACCGCTCAAGCGCCTCCAAGACAATCGCGTTCTTGGGGCGACCGAGTGCCTTGGCAACCTCGTCAAGTCGCAAGACCAGATGTTTCTTGTCTTGAGGGACATAGATGTTAAGCTGCATTGCCCACCACCCCTTGACAGTCAATTCCATGGCAACCCGGGTCAACAGCCATTATTGATGCTGATCCATCCCATGACAAGGCGCCGCCGTCTCACCAGTGGAAGCCCGGCTTGACATGGGGAGATGCGGCGGATGGTGAGGCGGCGGGTTCCCTGACGTCCCATCCGGCCAGTGGTATTCGGCGGCCGTGGCCTGGGCATCTCAGAACGGGATCGTAGGAGGCCACGACGACGGCACCTTTGGCCCGGATCAGCCCATCACCAGGGAGCAGACGTGCGCCATATTCCTGCGATACCTGAAGTACAAAGGCTACGACCTCGACCTCCTGGCCGAGAAGGCGTCCTTTGGAGATGAGGCAAACATCAGCCAGTACGCGCTGGAAGCGGTGTATCTGTGCCAGCAATTCGGCCTCATACAGGGTAAGCCCGACAACGTCTTTGACCCGAAGACCAATTCGACCAGAGCCGAGACCTGCACGGTATTCTTCCGGCTGGTTGGGGCGATTCTGGGGAGTTTGAGGTCATAGAGCCTGAGGTGATAGGCCTGAGGTGGTAGAGCCTGAGGTGATAGAGCCTGAGGTGATAGAGCCTGAGGTGGTAAGGCCTGGGGTGATAGAGCCCGAGGTGGCAGAGCCTGAGTTGATGGGCCTGGGCGATGGCGCCTGACGTGTTGGAGCCGAGCCCTGGTCGCTTCGGCCCTCGATCCCGCCCTCGACCCCGCTAAATGACCAGCGTGTCTGCCCAAACCAGTGGCGGACGTACCCATGGGTGCACATTTCCCGGGAAATACTCCCATCCGGTGCATACATCCCTCGGGTACGTCCCCACGGGCGCATATGTCCCGCGGAACGTCCCCATGGGCGAGTATTTCCCGTCGGAATATCCCCACGGGCGCAAGTATTCCCGCAGTACATCCCCACGGGTGCACACGACACGTACGGGGGAACACCGGCGCTGACGTGCATTCGGTGTCTGGTGTCCAAGGATCGGATCCAAAGGCGAGCCACCGAGTGAGGAAGGAGTGCTCGGAGCGAAGTTCGGGGGAGGGAGAGACGCATAGCCTACGCTGGGCAGTCAACCGCCGGTTGGGTGACGCGCCACGTTCTGTCAACTGATGTTCCGGGCTGATCGCAACCCTAAGTTGCTAGGATGCTGGAAAAGGTTGTGCTAACTCTGCGGAGAAATCACCCGGTACAGGAGCTTGCTCTCATGATCAATGTGGAGAGAACTGGGGATCTGGTCCGCGCCGTCCCACCGCCCAACGTTGAGGCACTTCGGCGGGTATCTGCCTTCTTGGATGAACGGGAAGTTGGCCGTCTGCTTCGTGGTCTGTTGAGAGCAGCAGACGGACGATAGATAGGTAAGTAGAGAACAAGTAGAGAACGAGTAGAGAGCATGCAGAGAGCAAGTAGACAGCAAGTAGATAGCGGCGCATCAGCGCGTCAGGGTAGCCCTGTCAGAGGGAGTGTTCACGTGACGAAGGGGCGCGCGGAGTGGAGACGATGGGGGAACCCGGTTAGGTTCCCGGCCGGGGTACGGAACGTAGTGGGAGTAGGCGCAGCCCGCAGGTCCTTGGGTATTCTTCTGGCCCTACTCCTTGCGGGGGCATGCGCGTTGCTTCCAGTGCGTCCCGCAGGCGCAGCGTTCACGTTTGTAGCAGCTTCTGCTTCACCTGCACTGCCTGAGCCGACACCGGAGCATCAGCCACTGGACGCTTCCGGGGCCGAGTCTCCGCGTGAGCCGGTGAAGGTAGCACTCATCGACACTGGTGTTCGGCCCGACCGCTTGCCCGAAGGCGCCAAAGTTGAGCCCGGCCGCAATTACGTCTTCGACGACAGGGACACGACCGACGTGGTCGGACACGGCACCAAGATCGCCGGCATCATCTTGAGCATCGTTCCGGATGTCACGCTGGTTCCCCTTGTCTACTACTCCCAGTATCCGTCGGGCGTGCCGGTTAACGGCGGAATCGAGGCCATGTGCCGGGCCATGTACGACGCCATCGATGTCTTCGGCTGCCGGATCGTGAACGTGAGCTCGGGGGTCCTCGTCGATGACCCGGCGCTCCGCGAAGCGCTCCGGTACGCCGAGGAGAAGGGAGTCATCGTCATTTCGGCAGTAGGGAACGATCGGATAGCGGCTCCCGAGCGGGTCTTTTACCCGGCCGGCTATGAGACGGTGATCGGCGTCGGTGCCGCCGACAAGGACCTGGGTATCGCCCGGTTCTCGCAGGTCAACTCGAGTGTGATGGTTGTGGCTCCCGGGACGGACCTCGAGGTCCTCTCAATCAGGGGAGGCAGCGTTACCGAGAAAGCGAGCGGCACCTCCTACGCTGCCGCCCACGTAGCCGCCCACGCCGCGTCGCTTGCCACGGCTTACCCGGATATGACGCCGGCCGAGTTCCGCCACGTACTCCGGATTTCAGCGCACGACCTCGGCATGGTCGGATACGACGAGACCTTCGGCTGGGGCTATGTCGGTGCGAGTTGGCCAGCCGGCGCCCTTGCCTACGAGCGGATGCTGCGGGTAAAGGCGCTACCCTTTGCCGATGTCTCTGTATTTGACTGGTTCTCCGATGCCGTCCTTGAGGTCTACGAGAGAGATCTCATGTTGGGCGAGTCGGAGTCGGTTTTCGGGCCACGCAGTCCGGTGACGTTCGAAGTGCTTGCGGCGGCGCTTTATCGCCTCCGCGCTCTCCACGCGCGGCTCGATTCTGACGACGAGGCCCCCGCCACGCCCGACGCATGCCTCGATTGGGCTATCCAGAGCGGCCTACTTGATAGGGGTGACGGACCGGCTCTAGATGCGTCATTGTCCCAATGGGCAGCCGCTCCCATCACCAGGGATGTCGTGTGTGCCGTGCTCATAGAGTACTGCCGGTATGCGGGGGTCGAGTTGCCTCTGGTTGAGCCGCAAGCGGTTACGTTCGTTGATATTGAGCAGGCAAGTGACTGGACCCGTGATTACATCGAGATTGCCCGGGCCGCTGGGATCATCGGCGGAGACGGCAATGGCATGTTCCGTCCCGCCGACGTCTTGTGCAGAGCCGAACTCGCGACTCTTCTAGTAAGGCTTGTCGGCATGTTGGAGCAAGCGATCTGACCTCAATCGGCCTTGATCTGCTCGGCCCTGAGTCTGCTGGGCCCTAAGTCTGCCGGGCCTGAGTCTGCTGGGCCTAAGTCTGCCGGGCCTGAGTCTGCTGGGCCTGAGCCTGCTGGGCCTAGAGTGCTCTGGGCCTTGAGTGTGCTCGGGGCAGTGATGTCTGAGCAAAATGCCGGCAAAACCCCTGCATGTTCCCGTGAATCCGTGGGAAATACCCCCATGGGCGCGTATGTCCCGTAGAACATCCCCACGGGTGCGTACGTCCCCGGCTAATGTCCCCACCGGCGCATACGTCCCTGGAAGATATCCCCACCGGCGCTTATTTCCCGCAGAACGTCCCCACGGGTGCCCATTTCCCGCCCGACCTGTCCATAGATACATATGTTGTCGAAAGACCCTCATCGACAGACCCTCATTCTCCATGACCACGGCGGATTACGAGATCACCGCCGTCGTGACGGTTTCGCGGGTTCGACGGGCTCGCCGATGGCAGGTGGATGCGATTACGGGCTTGAAAAATCTGGCAGGCGAATGAGGAATATGGTATAATTTGGCAGACGATGGAGGTGAGTGTCGTAGACTGGATGACAGATTTGATCGAAAGAGAGCTTTGCCTGGACAAGGGACTCTCGCCTTCGGAGAAGGGGCTCTACATTGTGATAAAGACGCTTCGACCGAACTCGATTGTGGAGCTGGCTCAGCATGCGGGTCTCTCGCATTCATCGGCGTCACGGGCATGTGCCAACCTGGCCCATCGAGGCTGGGTCAGAATTGAGCAGGTTAGCAGGGAGAAACGCATATGGGCAGTGGTTCCGGAGGCCGTGCAGGTCAGGCAGGCAGAATTGCTTTCAGCGGTCTACTCAATGCAGCCTTACAAAGGTGAGTTCCTGCTCAAGGTCTTGCTGGATTCGCACGTTCTGAGCCACAAGTATGTCGATAACGCGAGGCCGAAATGGCTGGTTAACCCCACTACCGAGGAACAGATGGAAATCGACCGCTTGTACCTGCCGGAAGATGATCATGCGGACTCCGGCGACGGCGGCCGCGGCGGCTCACAAGCGGTTCAGACGCCCGGGGCGGCTCACGCGGCTCACGCGGCTCAGGCGGTTCAGGCGTCTTGGGCGGCTCAGACGGCTCAAGCGGCTCCACCGGTTCAAGCGGCTCAGGCGGCTAACGCGCCTCAGGCGCTTCAGGCGCCTCAAGGAGCCCACACAGAAAAAACAGATGACTCGCACGGTTTCGAATTCCATGGCCCCCAGCATTTCGGACCGACAAAGGCCTACCCTGATGTTGAGGAGTGCAAGAAAACCCAGTCCAGAGACCTAATGAAGAAGGCCATATGTGCGGACAACGGGGTCAAGTTGATCGTGGTCACATACAGGGATCTGTCACCGAAAGGTATTTTGAAGCGCATTCCTAAAACACTTGCCACGGGATACGTTGACTATGACGGCAAGTACATGACTAAGGTACGCGAGCTCTGTGCCAATTACAGGGCTAATGCCCGGGATCTTCGGTAGGTTCCCAAAGCATGCGCGAGGCGGGAGCGCATGCGAAAAGCACATGTAGCGAGGCGCACAGGGTTCTCCAGCCCTCAGCAGGAGTGCTCGGGACTGGGTGCTTTGCTAAGGAGCGTCGAACAGGCTCAACTGCCCAGCGTGCTGCCCGGTATCGAATGTGCGCATGTACCTGAAGATCTCCTCATTGTCGTGTAGAATTCCGTGTTTTTCACATTCGCTGTGGAAGATACCCATCAGCCTGTCGTTATTTTGGCTCGGCACCACGTAGCTGTAGCCGTAGGTCCTGTGATACTTCTCCTTAAGCCCTGGGAAGTGCTCATCGAGTTTCCTGTAGAAGTACTCACGGTTGCCCTCTCGCAGGGTGAGGCCCATACTGAAGCACAGAATGCCGCGAACCTGCGCTTCAACGCAGTAGCCGAGGATTCCCCGGACATTCTCCTCGGTGTCGTTGATGAAGGGCAGGATGGGGGATAGCCACACAACCGTCGGGATTCCGTTGTCGCGCATGACCTTCAACGTTTCAAAGCGTTCTCTGGTAGTTGAGACGTTGGGCTCAATGATCCTGCACAAGGCTTCATCATATGTAGTGAGCGTTATCTGGACGACACACTTGGCGGTTTCATTGATGCGCTTCAGAAGGTCCAGGTCTCTCAGAATCCGGTCGGATTTCGTCAGTATGGCAAGTCCAAAGCCGTGCTCTGCTATGATTTCAAGGCACTTTCGCGTAAGGCGGAGTTGGTACTCGATGGGGATGTAGGGATCGCACATCGACCCCGTGCCGATCATGCACTTCTTTCTCTTGCGGGAGAGCGCCCGCTCAAGGAGCTCGGGGGCGTTGACTTTGACCTCGATATCCTCAAAGTCGTGATCCATACCGTAGCACTTGCTCCGGCTGTCGCAGTAGATGCAGCCGTGCGTGCATCCGCGGAAGATATTCATCCCATTCTGCGGCGATAGGATTGACTTTGCTTCTTTGAAGTGCATAGGACCACCTGATTTCGAGCCGGGTCAGAACGCTGGATCGAAACCTCAAGCCCTGTCGAATGCTGGCATGCCGACCGCCAGCCCGGTCAGAGGGCCAGCATACCGACCGCGAGCCCAGTCTGACTGGCGGCATGTCGGCCTCAAGCCCGGTCGGAGTGCCGCACATCGGCCCCAAGCCCAGACACAGTGTTGCCACACCTGCAAATCCGCATCAAAGCTTCAGGAGTATTGGGCGATAATCCTGCATTCCATGCCGGACTCCAATACCGTGAATGTGAGTACCTCGAAACCGTAGCGCCCCAGTTCGCTCAGGTAACCAGCCTTGCTTCGGGGCCGTGCCGGCACTTGGGCCAACTTGATCTTGACTTCCTTGCCCGCGTTGAAGGCGCTTCTTTCCTCCAGAGTCGTTAGGTCAGGGGCGAACAGATTCATATACTCATCGAACGAGTCAATGGGCCCGTCATAGGCATCTTCCCGGAATAGCTCTATGAACAGTACCATAGCGCCCGGCTTGAGAGCCGGCTCAGGCCCCTGAGGTACCGGTCTCGATCCGAGTCAACAACCAGCATGTGCAGTAGTTTGGCGTCAATCGCGAGGTCGAAGCTCTGGGGCTCAAGGAAGGACAAATCCGTGACATCGTGCTGAACCAGAGTCACGCGTGAGGTGTCGCCCCGGTCGCCGAGGGATGCTTCGAGCCGTTCCTTGGCCTTCGATAGGGCAGGTGCAGCCAGATCCACCCCGACGTAGTCGAAACCCTGAGGTACCAACCTGAGAGCAAGAGGAGCCTCGCAGCGGACCAGAAAGGAACACCTTGTTCGTAGACTCTCCGATAGCGGTCCTCATAGGCGAGGTAGTACTGGCGTTCCTGCTTGTCGCGGGTGAGGTTGGTTGAGGTGTTGCCGCCGGTCCTATCGCCGGTGCCGGCCATCTCTCACACCCCCATGATGAGTAGGAATTAGGAGAAGGCCAACCAATTATGGCGGTCTCTATGGGTTCGTCAATCAGAAGTGCGAACAATCAACATTGGTCGGCGACCGGAACCTTCCCACGCTTTCCGGCGTCTTAGAGGCTGGGTACGCAATCTGAGGGAGAGTGAAGGACGTGAGAGCGAAACTCAGGGCGGCCTTTCGAGTACATCAGGTCGTTGGATATCAAGCCGTCCCCGCCAAGCTTTCCGGTGTACCGAGGACTGCATCCATCCCGAACGGTGCGGCATTCCTCCTCATCATGGTGCTCACCGTCAGTTTGGTCCTTGGACTCACGGCTTGCCAGGCCAACGAGCGCGAGGATTCGGCACTAACTCCCACGGAGGAAGAAGTGATCACTGCCTTTCGCGAGGCAGAGCTCGTCTACTCGTGGTTCACAGGATACAACCAAATCGAAGCTGACTCTGACAGCGTTGTACACGTGGCCGGGGACCCATATTACGAAGTGAGGCAAGAAGGCATCACGAGCCGCAAGGAGCTTTACGGGCGGCTCTGCTCCTATTTCCCAGAAGCCCTTGCTCAGGAACTTATTGACCTCAAAGTCCGCGACGGCCACCTGTTCGTCGACATCGAGGGACGGCTGCACGTGTTTGGGGGTTATGTGGGCATCTACACCTATGACATGGTGGAGACGGAGCTGGATATTGAACACGTATCCGACGCGAAAATCATACTCTCGGCTTCGATATCCTGGAACGTGGATGGCAAGGTGCACAGTTGTACCTACGACTACCTGTACGAAAAGGATGGAAGCGGTAAGTGGGTGTTCACCAACTTCCAGCTTCCTGCAAAGCTCTGTGTCGAAAGCGCTTACTAAGTCTTGGCTGTAGGCCAGAAATGGGAGCTGGCTGCGTCAGTGTCAGCAGCGAGTTCTGATAACCCGGCCCCTCCGGTCACATCTTGCGCCCAAGTCACTCTCCTTCTTTCTTGCCCAGACCTAGGAAAACAGGCGGGCAAAGCCGCCGAAGTTTAGCATTGACTTAATTATATTATCGTGCTATCTGTAATTAAGTAATCACTTAATCAAGGGGGGAGCGTCTTGAAAAGCACGATAGCGGCGTTGAAGGCTATTGCAGACGGCACGAGACTGAGAGTAGTGAAGCTGTTGCTACAGTACAACTACTGCGTTGGCGCGCTTGCTCGCCGTCTTGACTTGACGGAGGCCGCCATATCCCAGCATTTGAAGGTTCTTCGCGAGGCCGGCTTACTCGTCGGGGAGAAACGCGGACACTTCATGCATTACGATGTAGACCGCAATGCGCTGCGGGCACTTGGCGCTGAGTTGGAGAAATTGGCTGCAATTGAAAGGCAGGTGTGCAAGCCCGAAGAAGAAGGTTGCGAACAGCAAAGACGAGGCAGATGCCGGGCGCATGAGGCCGGCGGTAAATGCCCAGAGGAAGTACGTTTTGCCTGCCATGGCCCAAATGCTGACGAAAAGGAGAACGGGCGCAATGGGCATTGTGAGTGTCAGGAACCTCAGAAAGGTATACGGTGATTTCACTGCGGTCGACGGCATCTCTTTTGACATTGAACAGGGTGAGATCTTTGGCTTCTTAGGTCCCAACGGAGCGGGCAAGACAACTACCATAAACATGCTCATTGGTTTGGCTAGACCTACCGGCGGGACGATCTTCATAGACGGTATAGACGGAACAAGAGACACAAAGAAAGCGCAGAGCACTATGGGCATCGTAGCTGACGAAAGCAATCTCTACGACGAAATGGATGGATTTGACAACCTTTGCTTCTGCGCTTCGCTTTATGGCATGAGAAAGGACGAGCGTGAGAAACGGGCACATGAACTACTGGAGTGGTTCGGCCTGAAGGGTGCCGGAGAACGTCCTTTCAGGACGTGGTCAAAAGGGATGCGCCGTAAGCTCACCATTGCGGCGGGTATTATCCACCATCCGAAGATCCTGTTTCTGGACGAGCCCACAACAGGCATTGATGTGGAAAGCGCCAGGCAAATCCGTAGCCTGATTCTGGACTTGAAGCGACAGGGCACGACGGTATTCCTTACGACGCACTACATCGAGGAAGCGCAGCGGATCTGTGACCGAATCGCCTTCATCGTGAACGGGAGAATCGTGAAGTCAGGAACCCTTGAAGAATTGATGGAAAACGCAGGGCATGAGCATATCATCAGGCTGACGTTGAGTAATAGTGCGAATGGAGTAACGACCGACCTTCAACACCGCTTTCCAACCCTTCATATCGAGGCAAAGGAAGAAAACGCTTGCTTCATATCGTCGCCGGAGAAGATCCCCCTTTCGCCGATCCTTCAATACCTTGACAGCAAAGGGATTTCTGTGTTTGAGGCCAAGGAAATGCGCCCCACTTTGGAGGATGTGTTTGTCAAGGTGACCGGGATTGAAGCGGGCAAGCTGCACAAAGAGAAAGAGGGAAAGAAATGAACGCCTGGATAGCGTTCTGGAGCATTCTACGGAAGGATATCAAGAACTACTACCTTAAGCCGCCGAATATAAGCTGGGGCATCATATTCCCTCTCTCATGGACGCTCATGCAATTCGTCCGCACTCCCCATGCCCAATCTTTCAATGTCAGAGAGCTTTTGCCGGGACTCATGGGCATGAGCATCCTGTTCGGCACGACGTCCATGCTGGCGGTTACGATTACCTTTGAACGACGGGGCCGTTCTTTTGACCGGTTATTGCTGGCGCCAATCAGCATGACCACACTGGTGCTTGCCAAGATCTCCGGTGCCGTACTTTTTGGAGCGATCATCGCATTTTCACCGGTCTTGTTTGCAGCCCTTCTGGCTGATCTGTCGGGAATCAATTGGGGAATCGCCATAATCAGCATATTGCTTATGGCAGTGACCTCGACCTTGCTTGGCCTCGCCATAGCGATTTCCGCAAAGGAGGTCTTCGAAGCGCAGACCTATTCGAACTTCTTCCGTTTTCCCATGCTCTTTCTATCTGGACTGTTTCTCCCCATAGAAAACCTGCCGGTTTTCTTGCGTCCCGTTTCATATTGTCTCCCACTCACATATGGAGCGGATATGCTTAAGGGAGCAATCATGCGAACCGGGCGCATGGACACATGGTTCGACGTTGCGGTACTTATTGGATTTGGCCTGTTGCTGTTCTACTACTGTCAGTGGAGTATAAAGAGGAAATGGATATTGTGACCGATTGGTGATCTCATGCACACATCGGATGGTCTCAGCGAGCGCAAACAGGCGGCCCGGCGAGTACTGGTAGACTTCGTCGACGTAAGGCCCGGCTCGCGCATATGGATATTCACGGATCCCGGACGCCAATGGTTCGCCGAGCACCTAGTGGGTGTGGCTCTGGAACTGGGATGCAGTGCCTCGCTCACGTGCCTTCATGGAGACCCCTGCCCGGCCGGGGACCTCTCGACCGGGAATCTGTCGACCGGGGCTCTGTCAACCGGCGATGTGTCAACCGGAGATCTGGATGCTATTAGGCAAATGGTTCGGTCCTTGCCGCCCGAGGACATCGTCGTGTCCTCGTTCTCCGATTATTCGATGGGGAGGATCCCCTTCTTCACGGTGTTCCCGAACTTCCGGCCGCCGGAGGGTTTTTCAGGCAAGTCGGCCGTCATTCGTGCTCATTACCCTGACGAGGCTCTTGTTCAGCACCTGCTCACTTCTCTGGAATCAGTGGACGCCGCGGCTAATCGATATCTGGCCCTTGGCGAAGGGGGCCGGGTGCGAGTGACTTCGGAGGGAGGCACCAGACTAGAGTGTGAGATAGGCAGACCGATCTTGCTTCCATACAAGGTCGGCGCCGGTTCTCGCCACGCCTTTCTGCCTCCGGCAGAAGTGGCTTTCGGGATCACCGCCGGAACGGCCGAGGGGCTGCTGGTCGTTGACATCACCGCCGGCGACATTGTCATCGACGGAAAGACAGTCGAGCGCTTGGGGCTGGTCGACAAACCCGTCCACGTTGAGCTCAAGGGCGGGCGGGTGAGTTCCCTCACAGGAGGCAGGACTGCGGAAACGCTGCGACACTGGCTGGACAGGCTGGGACCCGAGAGCCGTCTGGCCGTTGAACTGGGGTTTGGGCTGTCTGCCGGGATTCCGACGGGGCACGGCTCGGCCGATGAATGCGTGCAGGGAACCTTCCATGTCGGGTTCGGTGACGACTCTTTTTTCAACAAGGTAAACAAAGCCCCCGTGCACCTGGACCTCATCTGCAGGGGGCCTCAAATCACGCTGCTTCCCGCGGGTGTGTGAACCCCGGAGTCTTTGCCGAGTTGTCGCTCACAGAACCGGCGCGACGCCTGCAACCCATACATCAGCGCCCGGTGAATAGTGCTCACACACAGGCGCTTGGCGCGTTGATCCTCACGCCGGAGACTGGCGGTTTGTTCCGATTACTGAATCGGAGCCTGCTGCATCTGCTGGGCCTGCTGCCGCATCTTCTCGAAGCTCTGCTTGGACCTGTTTGCTTGTTCCATGGGAGCGGGTTCTGTCTTGTACCAGCCCTTCCGGTTCATTATGTCAAAGAGGGCTTTCTGATTTTGAAGCGACTTGTTGAGGAGCCCACAGTAGTGGTCTCGGAGTTCGGAGTCTCCGCTCTCAAGCGCCGCAGTGCACAGCATCGAGGCTTCCATCTTCTGAAGATAAAGCAAAGTCCCTGCCCATTCCTTCTCCTGCGGTTGATTCGCCAATTCGCACACCTCGGTTCGTGTCCTTATATCGCTTCGCTACGTCACTAATCGCTACTGGATTAGGGCGTTCTGGCCCTTTTCGGCGGTCGCAGACATCCACTGCTTGTGTTCCTTTCCCAGGGCCTGAAGATAGGCCTTGAACTGGGGATCAACTGCGCTGGATGCCGCGAAGTCGCATGTCTTGGCGATGGACTCAAACAGCTTGCCGGCGTCTTCCAGGTACAGGAGCTCTCGGGATGTCAGGTGCTTCACCGGATGACCCTCCTTTCACACCGTTCTCAAGCAACATTAGGGTGTCTCGGTGGAGGGTCCAGCATCCTCGACGAGGAGCCTCGAGCCGAGAAGGGGGGGGGGGAGGCACAGTGAAAGTGGTCTAGCCGCGGCTGCTGCGAAGGCCGGGTGCTGCTAAGCCCGGGTGTTGCTAAGCTCGGGTGCTGCGAAGGCCGGGTGCTGCGAAGGTCGGGTGCTGCGAAGGTCGGGTGCTGCGAAGCCCTTGTGCTCTGAACGCCGGGTGCGTCGAATACCCGAACGCTGTTTAGAGCCTCTGGCACCCGGGGCAGTAGTAGATGCTCCCGCCGAGATAGGCTTCCTTGCGTATGGTTTCGCCGCACTCAGGGCAAGGGGTTCCCACTGTCTTTCTGCTAAGTGTGGTCTTGTAACCGCCCGGCATGCCGAAGAGATCCCGCTCAGTATCCCGGCCGCCTTGGGCTGCCATATCGCGGAGCACAGTTTTCACCGCGTCGAACATGCGTCTGAACTCGGCGTCAGATAGTGTCTCCATGAGGCGCCTGGGATGTATCTTGGCAGTCCACAGGATGTCCTGGAGCACTCCGTTTCCCAGACCCACGATCCTCTGCTCGGTGGCCAGAAACGCCTTGGCGGACATGGCTTTCGTTGCCTCCGGCTCAGCCAGTCTGCGGAAGTACGGGAAGTCGAATCCGTCCTCGAGGGGTGACGGGTTGGTGTTTGTCGAGCATGCCATGGGGATCCCTTCAGATTCATGACCCGCCTCATAGCAGAACATGCAGCCCCACATTTGGACCGTGCAGCTTATGGCCGATCCGTCGTCGAACAGGACGAGAAGCTGATGTTTTGCAGGAAGTTTCTCGCCCGGCGCATGATACCTGACTGGAGTGGAGATGTGGAGGCGCATTTCTTCCGCCTCTATCCGCACGTTGCCGCTCCATATGTGGGCTCCGGTCACAGTCTTGCCGATCAGCTTTGCCGGATAGTCTGCGGGGTCGCCGGAAAACCAGGCGAAGCCGTGGGGATTCTGGTTGGCGACAACACCGGAAATCCGCTTGCCTGTGAGCGTCTTCTTGATCTGTTCCGCCAGGACGTGACTCTCGGGGAGCTCGATCATGGTTTCACCCCCGTCATTTGGAGTCCAAGGGGCCGGAGGAGCACTTCCTCCTCGCCTCGACATACACCTTCTCCGCTATGCTTCCGGGCTTCAGGTTGGCTCCGGCTTCGTCCAGGCCGAACCAGGCGATGGCGTCGACTTCCGGTGACTCTCCGAACTCGGCTTTCTTCACTCGCGCGATATAAGCCAGCATCAGGCAATCGCGTCTCTCGTGATAGTAGCTGGACAGGTACTCTGCTCGGTACGGCTTTAGGCCTGTCTCTTCGAACACTTCCCTTAACACGCAGTCCTCGGCAGTCTCGCCGGGCTTTATGTACCCGGCAACCAGCACCCAGTTCGCCGTGGTCAGCCAGTTTTGCCTTATGAGGGCTATCTCATGCTGCTCGTTGAGGACTGCCACAATCACGCAAGGGTAGGAGAACCCAAAGAATGGCCGCTGGCAATTCTCGCAGTATGGAACCGCTCCCTCGTCCCCGAGAATCTTGGAGCCCAGCGCTTGTCCACACTGGGGGCAGTACGTGAACTGCAATATCTTCTGTCTCCCTTCTCCCGTCTTGATCAAGAGTACCACATGGAAGTATCACATGGAGTCGGTTGGCTTCGATGGTTAGGCGCCTGTTCGAGTTCCATGGAGCCGGTTGGCTTCGATGATTGGGTGCGTGTTCGAGTTCTATGGAGTTGGTTGGCTTCGATGATTGCGTGTGTCTTCGAGCCCCAGACGCGTCAAAATCCCAGTGTGTGGGCCGGATCTCGCGGGAAATGCCTCCACAGGTGCATATGTCCCGCAGAACGTCCCCACCAGCGCATACATCCGGGGAAGATGTCCCCGCCGGCACACACATCCTGGGAAGATGTCCCCACCGGCACACATGTCCCACATAACATCCCCGCAGGTGCTCATTTCCCGCGGAACGTCCCCACGGGCGCACAGATCCCGCAGATCTTACCCCGCGGACCCCGTGGGGCCAGCACTCCCGCGGGCAAGAGCGAGGGAGCTGCCCCCTTGAGCCAGCAATCCTGGGGGGCAAGTAGGGGGGAACTCCCCTTGAGAGTCTAAGAGGAAGAACCGCCCGGTAGAGAAGACCTGTAACGCCTTGCCGGCAGGGCGGAGGTTGTCACTATGCCCGCTGCGAGAAGGCTCTGCAAGCAAGTCATCCGCCTATCAGAGGGAGGCCGGTGAGAGGGAGACCGGTGAGAGGCAGGCCGCTGGGGCGGAAACCGATGGGAGGAAGCCGGATGAGGATTGCCGGTGAAGCCGGAGGTATCTGGTACCACGGTTCAGACAAGGTGTTCAGTGTAGTGCGCGAGGGCAGTACGATTACGCAGTGGAGGGAACTGGCTGAAGCGTTTTCGCACCAACCAACCGTCCTGTCCTATGATGACCACGGCAAGATCGAACACAACGGGACCAAGAAGGGCTACCTCTATGTCATCGACGAGCCGGTTCAAATAGGCGTAGACGTATACCAGCATCCTCGCACCACAATGGATCCGGGTTTGGAGTTCCTCACAAAGCGTCCGTTGGCTGTCAGGTTGATCAAAGAGCTATAGGCGTGAATCCTGCTCGTGGACTTTGCTCGTGGGTTTGCTTGTGAATCCGCTCTGGGACCTTGCTCTAGTAGGGTTTCACCGTATCCTGCAGACAGGGACTACCACAGTAAGGAGGAGACACCATGAGTGCGGAGATAGAACCGATTGTCGTTGAGCATATCTATGAGGCCCCCGTTTCTGCTATCTGGGAGGCTGTCAACGGCCATTTAAATCTCCCCACTTTCGGCCAAACTTTTTCCCCACCTCCTTTGTCGTTCGCTGACGTTTCGAATCGGTAGTGCTAGACAGCTTTAGGCCAGCGGCGCCACCTCCTTGCCGTCCCTCTTCACGTGATCTCTCAAACGGTAGCTGTCACCTTTTAGGTTGAACAGGTGAGCGTGATGCAGCAGTCTGTCGAGGATCGCCGTGACGATTGCCGAGTCGTGGAAGACCCCGGACCACTCCTGAAACGGTCTGTTGCTCGTCACGATGACAGCCTGTCGTTCGTATGCCTGGTTGATGACCTGGAAGAAGTGGTTCGAGGCTGTCTTGTCCAGACTGAGAAACCCTAATTCATCGATGATGAACAGGTCGAACTTGGCGTAGCGCTCAAGCTCTCGTTTGAAGTTGCCGTCCGCCAGGGAGGCGTAGAGGTTGTCGACAAGGTCCTGGGCTGTTGTGAAGCGTACGTTGTACCCGGCTTCCACGGCCAAGTGGCCCAAGGAGATCGCCAGGTGCGACTTCCCGACACCACTGGGTCCCAAGAAGATCACGTTCTCTGCCGCTCTCACGAAGTCCAGGTT
>Ga0134097_1001374_pt1 | contig 18197 bp, 19 predicted proteins | sample 8_3taG_FD_94450 | JGI IMG/M metagenome (GOLD analysis project Ga0134097, IMG submission 94450) | Switchgrass degrading microbial communities from high solid loading bioreactors in New Hampshire, USA - 8_30_10_142_A2 metaG | ecosystem: Engineered > Bioreactor > Semi-continuous > Anaerobic >... | reverse complement strand
TGCAGTCAGAGGATTCTGTTCTGTGCGATGAAGACATAGTAGACAGTATAGACGACATCCTCGACGGAGTGTATTTTACTGTAAATGCTAATGGAATTGTCAAGTATTTTGTTTATGCCGACGATGAACTTATAATTGAAACAGAAGACCATGATACGGCTATAAATGCGTATCCGAAAGGTAAACCTGAAATGTTGAGGTTTTTAGATATAAAGTGAGGTGAACAGCTTTGCCGAGAATTAACATTGAAATTGATGATACTGTATCGGTCGTCAAATATCAGCACCGTTCTTCGTTTAAGGTGAAGACTGTGCTGACCGATGAGCTTATTAATGCATTTGCGTCCCAGGGTGGAGTAGGAGTACCTGACATTCTGCCGCCAGGCACAAGGTATTATAAGAGAAACGGAAGTATCCATACGTTGATTCTTGAAATACCGCCGGTACAGCGTCTTATAAGATATGTCAACAGCTCACACAAAGTTATCTTTGAAGGGTTTGTGCCAATGCCATGGGCGCTTATGCAGATTAATGCCAACTATATCGAAGATAGGTTTATAGTCTCCAGCGCATACCTGTATGCATTGGTGCGTCCGCTTATGAGTATGACTGATACAGTCTACCACTTTCCTGGTGCAAACATATTCCCAGAAGATAAAATCTGCTGGGGAAGCACCCTTAACGGGATGCCACCGCTTCGCAGGATAACGGAGTTTGGGCGACTTGTCGACATATATTTTGGTTCAGAATTTAATACCGATCTACACCCAAGAATACAGCAGTATTCACGATACGAAGACATGCTACGTGCACTTAAGGATCAAAAGACATTCCCGACTGAGGTGCTCGTAGCTAATACAGTGTTTCAACACATCATATGAGCTGAAAGGAGCAGGATGTAATGAAACTTAATATCTTTAAGAACTTTGTAGACTACTTTTTTAGCGATGACTCTGAAAAAATGGCTGGAAACACACCGCTTAAGTATATTACGGCCGGAAATGGCATCTTTGAAATAAGGAGTAATGACGTTATGACAGTCACAACGAAAGTTGAGGGGGCGAAAGGCATGCCTGAACTTGTTGAGGGATTTGAGCTTAAGATTCCTAAGATTCCGTTCAGTGTGTTCAATACGATTATATCATTTATGAAAAAAATCTATCAGCAAGACGGAACTGAGTCGACAATTATGGTCTTCTATAACAAAGAAAAAGGAGAATTTATTCCATGGGTTCCCCTGCAAGAGAACTCAGGTACATCGTCTAATTACAAGAGAGACGAAGACCCTGAATATACCGAAATGTGCAAGAATAACGTCCTTGTTATGGTGGCACATTCTCATCCTTGGGCATCGAGTACACCGCCAAGTCCGTCAGGCACGGACAACAATGATGAAAAAGAAGCCATCATATACATGATTGTGGGCAATGTCAACGGCATACCTACAATCACAGTGTCCACATGTCCCGGAGGCAAGAGAAGAAAACTTGGGTTCCTCGATGTCTTCGAAAATCCTCTTGTTACAGAGTATAATCTGACAGGAAAGATAGCGGAACTGATAACAAAGTATGTGCCTGCGGATGAGATACTTTCCACATATGTCAACTCAAAAGAACCAGTACCCGAAGAATGGATTAAGAAGTGCACCAAGAAACAGTACCGCTATGCCAGTACAGGCAAGACAGTATATACACAGTATTATGGACGCAACTACGCAAGCGGCACAGGTCTTGCAGTAAGCAACAGGTACACAGACTTTGACGATGATTACTACGATAATTACTATGCTGGCTATGGAGGCTACTATCAGACATCTATCCTGAAAGATGATAAATATAAGATAGTAAGAGGCGAGGACTTGTCTGATGAACCGGAAGTACCGGACGTCGCAGATGTCATTGACACATGCCTTGACCACTTTGATCAGGTCCAGATAGCCGAACTTATCCTGGCCCTCAAACGCGAGGGCTATGGGTCTCTCATAGCTAAATGTATAGGGCTCAGCGACGAAAAAGTAGAAAGTACGAAAAAGAAGAGTAGAAAGAAGGCTGGTAAGTAATGGAATTACTCAAAATCCCTGAAAAGCTCTGCGTCAATCTTGGTAATAATGTCGCGTTTGTTGTATTTGGCTGTGGCGGAACCGGGTCCTACTTTGTCCGCGATCTTGCCCGTATTGTTGGTATTTATGCACAGCAAAATAACAGACGTGACAGAATTTTGCTGATGGACGGCGACACGGTTGAGGACTCCAATCTTCGCAGGCAAAACTTTATAATGTCTGACCTCGGTAAGAACAAAGCAGAAGTGCTTGCTCAGCGGTACAACCGCTCGTTCGGTGCAGACATTGCTTATTTGCCAGAATATCTTAAATCTGAAAACATGTCCGAGGTTCTTGAGTTTATCGGTCTATCTCCATGCGTCCTCGTTGGCTGTGTCGATAATAATAAGACACGCCATATAATTCATAGCATGTATAACCGCCTGCGTGGCAGTTATCCTGTAGTTTATTTGGATTCTGGCAATGAAGAGCATGCAGGGCAGGTTGTATTCTCAACAAATGTAGCAAAAACGTGTAATGGGGCAAGTTTAACTTTTAAATATAACTACAAGATAAAGGATGCCGTAGAACTTTTTGATCTTGAGCCAACGGATAAGCACCCGGAAGAGATGTCATGTGCCGAACATGCTGTACATGCTCCGCAGAACATCGCGACTAATATGATGGCAGCACAAGTACTGTTCAACTATATAAATATTATATATGCGTCGACCATCGCACATGAAGAACTAGGCAATAGAACAAGAATGTTGAGGGAACAGTACATCGAGGAGTGTAAGAACATCCCATATATATCGGCACACGTGACATACTTTAATTCAAGGACAGGAACAATAAGCACTCAGCCGTTTGATGACGAAGTAAGCAGCGTTATACGTAATGCTCGCGAGTCATTTGATAAACAGGTAAGAATGTATGTATAGTACAAGTAAGTAAGCCGAACGGAGGGCTTATACCCTCCGTCTGGCATGATAATAGGGGGTATAGCCATGCTCGATAGCAGACGAAATGAGCTTTTGGAAATATTTACTGAGCCGTTTGACACTAAAAAGGCGTTCGACGCCTACAGAATTGCACATGAGGCATACGGTTTAGACGGCTATATAAACTTCAGCTATGAGGAACTCCTAGACTTTAACAGTGTTGTCTCAAAGTATGTGCATAATCCTCTGTGTATGTCAACGGTATCATGTGTTGTAAATGCACTTACTACAATGAATGCCCTTGCAGCTACGCTCGGCTTGAAATCAGTAGTGCAGCCAGCCATAGATGTTTATGACTTCTTGTGCACAATAGCACAGTGTAGTACAATAATGCTTGTACGGTGTATTGAAAACGACACAACAGCATGGGAAGATAAGTTCGGCCTCAGATCCAACATATCTCCTGAATTAAGGACAATCCTGTCCGAAAAGGATCTTGATATTTTCGCAATGTATGCAACAGAAATGACAATTATAAAAGAACTCATTGTATATATGGCAAGTATATTATACGGAGATGAAGTTAAACAATCCTGGGAGTCTCTTATTACTGTCAGACTGCGTGACTATATGGAAGTGTTTCTGGATGTAATAACCGTAAGAAGCATGTATAGGAGGGACCATCGTGGATCATAACTACAAAATAGAACTAGTAGATAAAATATTTGATAATATAGAGAAACACGTTTCTGAAAGTAAAAAAGATGAAAGAACGAATAAAGCAGATATAAAGCCTGACTATGTAAATGCAGGTATAGGTACTATTATCTGGGACCGAAAGTGCTTGTATTCGGTGCAGCAGATTATCAACAAGTATGTGGATGAATTAAATCTTCAACCTATTAACCTATCAAGAATAGAGACTTATTCCCAGCTGCTGCCCGACGAGAAAACCCTGCCATTGTTTGCAAGTGTAAGAACTCTGGCACTTGAATTGAAAGATCATTTGCAGGATATGAAATGTAACCTGAAAGACAAGTTCACAATGTCTACAAACGAAATAATGACAGCTGTGCTGACGTCTATGTTTCCGGCATCTGCTGCAATGATACCTCTTGCATGGCAGATACTTACAAGAAGAGATCTGCCAGAATTCAGAAACAGCATAACAAATTCACCACTAGAACTTGCGAAGGATTTAATGGCAGCATTAGTTGATGTAGACTCTGCTATGCCTAATAGATACAAATGGATGGCGCGAGTGTGTGCAGACCTGTGCTGCTTATTAACCAACGTTATGCTAGAAACACTTAAAACAGCAATTAAGGATGATACTGTAAGAATGCTTGTCATGCCGCGATTTACGTTAAAAATATCATCAGAACTGACGTCTTTTGTCCATGAATTCCTGTTCATAGTAACAGCAATTGACCCGCTGTAGGAGGAGGTGGAGGCTTGTTTGACAGAGAAGTTGCTCTATATTTATATAAGTGCTTGCTTCGCCGCAGGCAAGCACTTTCCATCCTGAAGCCCATTGGTAGTAATGAAGCTTTTGATATAGCTCTTGAGCAAATATCCGAGATGCTGTCCCAAGAGGACATAGACGAGGCGAATAAGGTTCTTGCCGTAGCCAATGCAGGTAAGATTGATATATATATAGATGCATCGACGCTATACCATAATGACCTATCACTTCCACATCAGGCGTCTATATCGTTTATAATATACAAAGAATCGTCCAAGCTCTACCAGAAAGCCGAAGTACTTGGGGATAACGTTACTATTCTTATTGGCGGTAAGCCTGTTACCATTGAAATGACAGTAAATGTAGCGGAGTATATGGCTTTAATAAGGGCACTCGAATTCTTGTACGATAATAATATAAACGGTAATATAACCATATACTCTGACTCGCTCCTGGTCGTAAGTCAGGTGAATTTTACTTCCTCAACAAAGTCACCGAAGCTTGTAGCCTTACGTGATTATGTGACAAGGCTTAAAAACAACCTGGGAAATGTACAGGTTGTGCATCTTAACAGAGAACAAAATACGGAAGCTGACGCACTTGCAAAGTCAGTCAACACTGGTTAACATGTCCTTTATTCTTGAAAAAGTAAGAAAAATGTGGTATAATATATTCACTCTGAACGGAGGTGTGCTATGAATTCCGTTGAGCTTGTTGCCAAGCTGAAGCCGCTTATTACTACCTTCTCAGAGGCAATAAGATATAAGTATAAGCACAGAGACAGCCTTAAGGTTGGAGGTAAAATTATAGCAAACTTCAGCGTCCCAGACTTTTCCAAGGACTCAAATGACGACGACGCATCTTATATGCAGTATATCCAAATCGACGATGCTATTGGTCGGATCTCGCTAATCGTTCCGGGCCAGATATATGATGAATTAAGCAAAAAATATTCGTTCGACAATGACACAATTGTAATAGCTGAAGGGAAACTGCTTGATCCAGAAGGGGAGCTAAAGAAACAGATAGACAGTAAAGCACAACTCAAAGGCCGTTCTACAGAAGACATGCCGAACGTAACCTTGTTATGCTGGAATGTTGAACCATATGATACTCGAGAGGGAAACGAGATGAGGTGATAAATTTGTTCTCGAACCTCCATGTACACACGCCTTGGTCGCTGCTCGACGGTATGTGTAAGATAGACAGGCTCGTCAAGCGTGTGGCAGAACTTGGCCAGCCAGCCGTAGGCATTACTGATCACGGTAACTTATTCGGTATAATCCAGTTTTACAAAGCATGTAAAAAGCATGGCATTAAACCGATCATCGGAATGGAAGCCTACGTTGTTCCTGATATGAAAGAACATGAAAAGATTAAGGAAATTGTCGAACAGAACAAGGCAAAGAAAAAAGAGAAAAAAAGAAAATCCTCAGACGAGTCAGAAGACGAAAACGTTACATCCATAAAAGAAGCGTACACGAAACTCGTCACAGAGGATGAAAGATATTTTGGTAATTCAGTTAAGGTTACCGAAATAGACAAAAACGGCAATGTAGTTACTACCTATAAGTTTTCCAATGCACACCTGATTTTATTCGCAAAAAATCAGGAAGGATACAGGAATCTTATCAATATATCGACTGAGGCCTACCTTGAAGGATTCTACTCAAAGCCAAGGATTGACATAAACTATTTGCGTACGCATGGAAAGGGAATTATAGCAACAAGTGCATGCTTAAGTGGCGAAATCCCAAGACTGATCCTGAGGGGAAGAACGGATCTTGCCAAGAAAAAGATTCAGGAGTACTGTGAAATATTTGACGAATTCTATCTTGAGATCCAGCCTGGGCAAAGTCCAGAACAGCGGCTAGTCAACCAGACCTTAATAGAACTCTCGGAGGAAATGGGCGTACCACTCGTTGCAACGACCGATGCTCATTACGTATACAAAGAGGATTCTGAGATACATGATATCCTTCTTGGCATATCTACAGACGAAAGCCTCGTATTCGACGAGAAGATATATTATATATACTCGGAAGAAGAGATGCTTGCCGCAGGTATACCGCAAATAGCCATAGATAATACACAAAGGATAGTTGACGCATGTGATGTCGAAATTCAGTTTGGTAAGCCACTGCTGCCGAAGGTGCGAATACCAGAAGGTTATACATCGGAGACATACTTAAGGAAATTATGCTATGATTCGTTTTACGAATACCTGCGTAACCGCGATATAGACGTTGATGTATATAAAGAACGCCTTGAATATGAGCTCGACGTCATAACAACCAAAGGGCTCGCTGACTATATTCTTATAGTATATGACTATATCAACTGGGCAAAGACTCACGGAGTAATGGTAGGCCCAGGAAGGGGTTCGGGTGCTGGCAGCCTTGCATGTTTTCTGTTAAGTATAACTACGCTGGACCCAATAGTACACAACCTGATGTTCGAGCGTTTCCTTAATCCGCTTCGTCCGAGCTTTCCAGATATTGATGTTGATTTCAGCGAGTATATCACTCTTGACGGGGAAGAGTTTTCGGAATACTTTAAGTCAGGCAGACAAAGTGTTATCGAGTACGTGACAGAAAAGTACAGTGCTGAATGTATCTGTCAGATCGGTACGTTTGGAACTATGGGCACGAGAGCAGTTTTAAAAGATGTTGGGCGTGCCCTTGGGATTGACCACAACGAAATCAATCATATTACCAAATATGTACCATCAGACGCGGGTAAGCAATGGACACTTGAAGAATGCCTTTGTGGTAATGACGAAAAAGGCTACGAGCCTGTGGAAGAGATTGTGCAGTATTCAAAGAAGTATCCAAGACTCTTTGAAATAGCAATGGAACTACAAGGCTTGCCAAGACACCCCTCGATCCATGCTGCCGGTGTAGTTATATCTCCCATACCTATAAGAGACCTGATCCCGCTTATGCGCGGCAAGAATGGCGAGATTGTGTCTCAGTTTGATATGATTGAACTTGAGGAACTCGGGATAATTAAGTTTGATTACCTCGGCCTTAGGACTCTTGGCTCACTGCAAAGAACTCTTGAACTTATCAAAAAACGTCATGGTATAGAGGTTGACATCAACAGTATAGACTTAAATGACCCGGATACAATGAGACTAATCCAGGACGGCTGGACGGACGGTGTGTTCCAGATCGAATCCGAAGGCTTTAAAAAGATATTCCGCAGCATGAACAGAGTCACGTTCGAGGACATAGTTGCGATAAATGCACTTTATCGTCCTGGGCCATTACAGTATGTTCCAAGGTATGTAGCATGTGTAAACGGGCATAGTAAACCGGAATATCTGTTCCCAGAGCTTGAGCCTATACTTGAAAGTACCTATGGTGTGTTGATTTACCAAGAACAGCTTATGGAAATAGCACGCCGCATTGCTGGTTTTGACTGGGTTACTACTGACCTCTACCGTAAAGCTGTGGGCAAGAAAAAAGAAGATTTAATTAAGCAAATGAATGAATGGCTTGTCTACGGCCACAATGATGAGGAGAAAAATATACACATACCTGGACTAGTAAAGAACGGAATAAATGAAAAGAAAGCTTTGGAATTAACAGATCAGTTAGTAGAGTTTGGAAAATACTGCTTTAATAGGTCCCATGCAGCAGCTTATAGCAAATTGACTGTAATAACGGCATACCTTAAGACCCACTATCCTATTGAATATATGACCCCATTGATAAGCTCGTTTATAGGTAAAGACCCAGAAAAGGTAGTACAGTATATAAAAGAAGCTATGAGAATGGGGATAAGGATACTGCCACCGGATATTAATAAGTCTGGCTTCGAATTTGAGATAGAGAAAACAAGCATGAAGCGTACTCCGCCTGTAAAGCTGGCACCAGATTCATATTGTGACAATACTACATCCGATGGCGAAATAGAAGCAGACTGCATCAGGTATGGTCTTGGTGCAGTAAAAGGGCTTTCAAAGGTTGCCATGGATATATATCTAGAACGACAAAAGAACGGTGAGTTTACCGGCCTTATAGACTTCCTTTCAAGATTCGATAAAAAGGAAATGAACAAGAAAGCCCTTGATGCTCTTGTGCTCTCTGGAGCACTCGATTATCTTGCATTAAAACTTGGAGAAGAACCGGTAACTGTTGTGGTTCCTGGTAATGACTGTCTTAAGGAAATAAGATATGGACTTAAAGATGTATGCGACAAAAATGGACGTGTAAACAGGTTTAAGCTGCTGGAAATCGTCTATATGCTTCGGGATTACGGCTCAACGGAAGGTATAATAGAAGCATACTGTGACGAAAGCGACATAGCAAGAACAAAAAGAAAATATGGCAACGTTGCAGACATAGACCTCACGGTGGCAATGGCGTCGATAGAACGCAACTTGCTCGGTCTGTATATCTCAATGCATCCGCTGGCGGGCAAAGCACAGCCAGTATATTGGCAGTTCTATGGTCACAGGTCCAGGTTCGAAGTGACTTGTATTGTGAAGGCGACACACATAATTAATACAAGATTCGGTAAGCCGATGGCGTTTGTCACTATAGAAACGCTTGAGGGAACAAGAGATGTTGTCGTGTTTACAAAGGAATACGAAACACATCATAATAAGTTCCAGTCTGGTAATATATTGACGCTGACCCTTGAAGCACAATTCAAGGACGGCGAATATTCATATATAGTTAAAAATGCTAAGTATTACAGGTAGTACGTTTAGATTTACCAGTACGTCAAAAGGAGAGGAAACTTTATGAACGACAATGTAATGCGGCTGTTAGAAAAACGCTACTTTTTACGTGACGACAATGGCAATTTAATTGAACACTCATGGGAAGACGTAGCCGAGCGTGTGAGTAAACACATCGCACAGGCAGAACCTGAAGAACAACGCGCATACTGGCAAAAGGTATTCTACGACAAGATTGCGAACATGGAAATTATCCCGTCAAGTCCGGCCCTTTTCAATTGCGGTACAAAGTCAGGACAGCTTAGCAGCTGTTTTGTAGTCGACATTGAAGATAACATCGAAGGGATATTCCACACTGTCGCAGAATGTGCCAAGATATTCCAAATGTCAGGCGGAGCAGGCTTTTCAATGCGCAAAATAAGACCAAAGGGCTCACCATGTGTTTCTTCAGGTTCTACTGCTTCCGGTGTCGTATCGTTCATGCATGTGTTCAACGAAGTGGTTAACAGGGTAAAACAAGGAAATAAGCGTAACGGTGCACTGAAAATTGACCTGCCTGTTGACCACCCGGAAATATTCGATTTCATCCACTGTAAAGATGATCAAAATGTACTTAACAATATGAATATATCAGTAAGTATTACCAATGAGTTTATTGAAGCAGTAGAAAAAGACCTTGACTGGGACTTAAAGTTCAACGGCGAAGTCTATCAAACAGTTAAAGCACGCCAGTTATGGAATGAAATCATTACCTCGGCATGGAAAACCGGAGAGCCCGGCATATCTTATCAGGACAACATGAATGCCGGAAACATGAACCCACATCTATATCCTGAAGTATTTGGAAATCCATGCCATGAATTTGTAAATATCCCGTATTCATCATGTAACCTCGCGTCAGTTAACTTGGTAAAGTGTGTCTTTGACGGCAAAGTTAACTGGGACAAACTAAAAGAAAACGTACGTATATGCTTCAGGATGCTGGATGACATGATTACAGTTAACAGATTGCCTCTTGAGAGGATCGAAGAAGTAACTAAGGCAATACGTCCTGCAGGACTTGGTACTATGGGCCTGGCAGATATGTTGTTTGAGCTTGGGATCCGCTATGGCTCAAAAAGATGTCTTGTGTTTACGGATAAGCTGTATTCATTTATCAGGGAAACGTGTCTTGAGATTAATAAAGAACTTACAGAAGAACGTGGCGAATACCCTGCATGGAAAGGCAGCAGGTGGGACACAGAATTTAATACAAAAGTACGCTGCTCATCCATGATGTCCATAGCACCTAATGGGTCAATAGGATTTATAGCAAACGTAAATGGAGGAATTGAACCGGTATTCGCCCTTGTATATACAAGACAGGATAATGAAGGCGACATATATTATGTAGTTATGCCCGCATTCGAACGCTACTTGCGTGAGAAAGGGCTCTATAACGACGCCATTCTTAAACTTGTGGCAGATAATAGCGGCTCAATACAGACGCTTACGAAGTATTTTGACGATGAAGCAAGAGATGTATTTGTGACTGCTGCGGACGTTACGCCTGACCAACATGTTGATGTGCTTGCAGTTGTTCAAAAGTACGTTGATCTAAGTATCTCGAAGACGGTTAACTTGCCTTTCAATGCTACAAAAGAAGATATCGGAAGTGTGTACCTCAAGGCTGGCAGGAAAGGCATTAAAGGCATAACCGTATATAGAGACAAATGCAGAGACAGCCAAGTTTTGTATACAAGCAATGTAAAAGAAGAAAAGAAACGCACAGAGCTTGGCAGAGGAGACATAATCCAGGCCCCTGAAGCAGCACCCGCAATAAGAATAAGGCTTGATACCGGGTGCGGAAAGCTATATCTTATCCTATCATATGATATAAATGGAGATATAATAGAGACTTTCATCGAGACTGGCTCAGACGGAGGCTGTCAGATATTCACAGAAGCTACAAGCAGACTTATCTCGCTTGCACTGCGTGGTGGTATACCACTTGAAAAAGTGGTGGATCAGCTCAACAGTACCCATAAATGTGGTGCTTATATGTATCACAAGGGCACAGGTAAGAAGGTTTCCCGCGGCAAGTCATGTCCTTCAGCTATCGGACTTATGTTACTTGAGATTCAAAAGAAAATTAAAGAGCTTAAAAAGCTCGGAATTGATCCTACAACAATTAATGATATAATAGCCGGAGTCGACATGAGCCAGGCAGATGTGTATAAAGTAGAAAAACCCTTGACAAAACCGGCTACTGAGCTTATGACTGAACTTGCCGGTGATAAGATGCTCTGTCCTGAATGCAAGAGCACACTGCTTCCAGAGGGAGGATGTATCGTCTGCAAAAACTGTGGTTATTCCAAATGTAATTAAAAGTAAGAACCAACGTATGACTTTTTAGTATTGGCACGTAACAGCGGTCTTACTGATAATCAGAATAAGGTGGGTAATCCATGTTAGAAGAACTGTTGCGAATACTTAAAGGACTTGGATACGAACAGTATGTTGTTTGTGCCTTTGCCTTTCATCAAGGCGTTAGAGTATTATTGGAATTTCCAAATAACTATAAAGCATCAATAATCCGGTTGCAAACCAGCATGTATGGTCTTGAAGGACCATATGAGCTGGCAGTGCTAGGCCCAGATGACGCTATATGCGAAGTATTCGAAGGCTTTAATGACGATAAAACCAAAACAGTGCGTAGCTATCTTGACGAAACTGCATTGGCTCAGTTGCTATACAGTATTGAACGTTATAGCGAAGTGTCTATGTCGCCGGATGATTATTACACTGATATAATAGGAGGCTTATAGGATGAGTGAATTCACACACATAACAAGTATCCCGGAAATTGTAAGTATCCGGGACAGTTTTGAGCTGACAGACCCGAAATGGCAAGAAGCAGAAAAAAGGTTAAGAGAACTCCTGACAGACAAATATAGGGATGAAAATGCCCTATGTATAAAAACTGACTTCATGCCCAGTTATATAAAACCGGGCTTTACGCCGGCAGACAAAAAGAAAGCAAACAATGTATCGTCGGTGCTGCTGGTCAGAGAACTGTCGAGGGTATCAGAATTTATTCCGCGGGCATACTGCGAGTATAACCCATTGTACAAGCAAATCATACCGTACGTAGTAGCGATAACGCCGGACAAAAGAATATTTACAATGGAAAGAATCCAAGGCGATGACAGACTTATCGGAAAGCTAAGCATAGGCATAGGTGGCCATATTAAGTCTGAAGACGAAAAACACAACATAATACTCGCAGGGGCCAGACGTGAAATCCATGAGGAAGTAAGCGGCGTCCCTGATTGTGCCTTCTTCGTTTTTGAGGGCTTCTTGTACGATCCTTCAGATAGTGTTGGCCTTGACCACATTGGGTTCGTTTTCACGTTGCATTTACCCGACGATAGTGTTACTATTAAAGAGAAAGATACTCTTAAGGGATACTTTACTACAGTATCCGAGCTTAGACAAAAAGCAGACAGGCTTGAGAACTGGAGCAAAATAGTCTTGGAAGCATTATTTAACGGATAACACCCCAACGCTCACGCGTTACACAAACAACAATTATGGATATCTTAATGAAGGAGTTGAGTATATGGGAATGATGAGATGCGAAGCGATCGGACGCTTAACTGACGATCCGGTCGTTAAGAAAGTAAATGTTGGCGGAAATGAAGTCTCTGTCTGCGAATTCTCCATAGCAGTAAACCTTGGCTTTGGGGATAATGAGAAGACAGAATATATCAACTGTGTAGCCTGGAGAAAACTTGCAGAGATTATAGGAGAATATGCAAGAAAGTCCCGCAAGGTTTACGTTGCAGGACACCAGCATACAAGATCTTATGATGTTGAAAGGGAAGGAGTAACATTCAGACAGTACAGAACTGAATGGATTATCAATGAATTTGAATTCTGCGACGACAGGAACGCAGGCGGCGTTAAAGACGAAGAAGAACAAGCTCCGCCGTCACCTCCGCCAACAAGAAGAGCTCCGTTCTAATCTATAAAGGGCGGCCTATAGCCGCCCTAAGTTTTTCTGGAAGGAGTGCCGGCAATGAACCATGACGTGTTGCGTAATACGCTGTTCTCAACTGTAATGATGGTGTATAAGTCCCTTTATGACGAATACAAAAACGAAGATAAAGCAAAAAGGGAAACACTTAAGCTGGCGAAAGATGTCTTGGTAAGTCTCGGGCTGCGTGGAGACATACATAAAGCATACGAATCATTATTATATCAGTATTCACAGTGCAGCGATGAAAAGAAGAAGTATGAACTTTATAAAAAGCTCGAGGTGCTTAAGAATGCTATTGATATTATAAAGGAGGTAGATCCTCTTGGCAGATAGTATTGATGCCATTATAAAGGACATAACAAAGAAATTCGGCGAAGGTGTAATTGAGCTACTGTCTGAAACTGATGACTATGATATAAGAAGAATATCTTCAGGCTCACTTAATTTGGACCTTGCTCTCGGCGGCGGTTTTCCCCGTGGCAGAACTATTGAGATCTATGGCCCAGAATCAGGAGGGAAAACTACGATTGCACTATTGCATGCTGTTGAGGTGCAAAGGGAGTATCCTGACAGATATATACTCTTTGTTGATCTTGAAAGAACCTTCAGTAAAGAGATTGCTGAAAGCTATGGCGTAGACAGCTCCAGGTTTATTGTTGCATCTCCGACTAGCGGAGAAGAAGCGTTCGATATTGCCGAAGCTCTCATTCGCTCTGGCAAGATAAGTCTTGTTATTCTCGATTCGGTTTCTGCTCTTCTTCCTACATCCGAAGAAAAATCAAGCATGGAACAGCAGACCGTCGGTACACAGGCAAGACTTGTAAGCAAAGCATTGAGAAAGATGACTCCGCTTTGTGCTTCATATGACTGTACATTCATATATGTAAATCAGATTAGGGAAAAAGTCGGAGTCATGTACGGTAATCCCGAAACAACGTCGGGTGGCAGAGCAATACCGTTCTATTCCTCCGTCAGGCTCAATGTAAGAGCAGGAGATAAGATAACTGATCCGAAAACCGGAGAAAGGATTGGCCACGTAATCAATGCGAGAGTGGTCAAGAACAAAACTGCCTTTCCCGATAAAGTCGCATCATTTCCGCTATTCTATGGCATTGGTGTGGATAAAGTAGCTGAGGTAGCTGATATAGCAGTCCTGCTCGGCACCGTAGCAAAAGCCGGTGCATGGCTCAGAATCCAGGATGATAGTGGCAAGCCAGTTGTACGTAAATGGAAGAATGCTGAGGGACAAGTGATAGAAACAATACTGAACTTCCAGGGTAAGGACAGATTTGTTGAGCATCTCCGTGAAGATACAGAATTATATAAGCTGCTTGAACGCGTAGTTTACGGAGATACAGTCGCAATAGACGAATTTAAAGGTAATATGGGTAGTTAAGAGGTAACTCTCGCCAAAGACTATACGGACAAGACACGAATACCCGCGTTCTTGTAATAAATTAGAGGGAGGAGCGCTTTGTGAAAGCACAAGTAGTTGAAATATCAGGTTATATACCTGCTTTTATATCCTTGTATATGACAAATAAAAAAGCCGATGATGAAAGACTTGATGACATAATCCGTACGGTGTCGAACTGCGTTAACAGTCAGGGTTTTATAACCTGTGACGGTACAATCCTAATGTCAAAAGAAGAAGAGTATGCAAAATTCTTCGAATACCTTACTAAGGTATTAAAGTATGGCATAAGGAATGATTTCGGAAAAGAGGGCCACGGAAGCCTTCTTGACTTTATAAAGATTAGCATAGTAATGAATGATTTGCACCGCGGAGCCATGGATGACTACGATGCACACGCAAAAAGGCTTGATATTATAAGGAGCTCAACAAGGGCAAATAATAAGTCCTCTGCGGCAAATGCCATGCTTTCAGACTGGTACAAGGACAAAATCATGACATTTGAGCATGCACTTGCTTTTATTGGGGAACCTGAACACACATTCCCTGATGAGATTACTGATCCTGACGGCAATACATGGGTAAAGACACACTGGGGATATGTTCTAAAACGGTACTCAAATAACAACGACGTTCTCCGTGGTCTGGTCCCATTGGGGTTGGCATGTGATAGCGTATCTACCGTATCATACAGAAACCTGCGTCATATATACAGCCTTAGAAGGCGTGGCACTCACGCATCACCCGAACTTCAGGAAGCTATGGAACAAGTAAGAAAGGATTTAATGCAAAAATGCTGGCCACTTGGAGATTTACTCGGAAAGGTCTGGGTGCCTAGTGCAAACGACTACATTGAAGAAACCGAAGTAGTAAACGCAAGAAGTGCACTCTCGGTATCCTTCATTGAAAGAGAAGTAAGAGCTATGAATAATGAGCTTACTGACGATCAGGTAAGGAAAGTAGTCGATAGGTTCTGGCATAATTTCTATTATACACAGACAATAAATGAATTCATCGAGGAATGCATAGAAGCAGTGCTGTCTGGCGAGGAAGATTGAATATTCCCACCATGAAATAAAGATATAGAGAAATAAATCATAAGAAAATTATTGAAACAGCAGGAAATTTCCCTCTAAGATATTGCTGTTTTATAAAAGGATATTAAGTATCTATAAGGATGGTTTTCATGTTAACTATAGTTAAAAATTCAAATAATGAGGTTGTTTATAAGAGCAATAAACCACTAACGATTGAGACGATTAATATCGAGGATGAACTGGAGTCCTTTAATCCAGATAAATTCATTGAAGATATCCGTCAAAAGCAACAGAATGAAAAGGTAAGAAACAAGGAAAGGTTTGAACGCCTGAAAGAAGAGGCAAAAGAGAAGGGATACTCTTTAAATGATGATGGATTTTTGCCTGAATACACGAAAGAACCATGCTACGGCGGTGATATGGGAAGCGTTCTGACCCTTGAAAAAGACGGCTTGACCATTGATATCTGGGCAAACGGAGAGCAGAGATACAATGTATTTAATGATGAGGCTTTCTGCCGTCTTCTTGAGTATGATGGAGTAGAAAAGGGTATACTTACCAGAGAGTCTGCCGAGAAGTTAAGAAAGGCTGTTTACTATTGTATGAAACTTTCACTGGATGGAATATTTCCAAGAAATGAATACTTCAACCCAGTAGAAGAAATTTTGAACGGCGGGTGGTTACCTCTCAATGATGAAGAAAAACATTTTCTTTGTCTGGTAGATGAAGATGATTGCTTTGAACTCTATGTAAACAGTGATATGTACCCCGACAGATTGCCAATTGGCTGGTATATAGGATATTACTACTGTGGGAACAATAACTGGATTGAAATCTTCTTTGATAAAGACGGAAATCAGATAAATGAAGGCGATGTATATGATGGAGACGACTTTCTTGATGCACTTCAGGACATGGACGAACTTTATAAACTTGGACTGGAGTATTTAGAAGAGGCATAATTTAATAATTAAAACAAAAAATGCAGGAGAAAATTTAATTCCTCTTGCATTTTTAATTACCATAACCGTTGCATTTGGAATGTTTACACCTACCTCCACAATAGTCGTTGAAACCAAAATGTGGGTTTCATTGTTGGCAAACTTTCTGATTTCCTCATCAATATCTTCTTGCTTCATTAAACCGATCTTAGGAGGTATAAGATGAAAGAACTTATTGATAACATTAAAAACATTCTCGATGAATATGCACCGTTTTTTGAAAAACAACATGATGGTACTTATAAAGGAAAACTTTACGTAGATTATATTGATGAACTTGATAAGAAAACGATAATAAGAATTTTAAACTCAAAACATCCTTTAGACGCATTTTATGATACCGTGTCAAATTTTTATATAGATGATATCTACGAATACGACAGTGTTCTCAAATTAATAGAAAAAAATTGGAACCTTGATGAATTTCCTACTGATTTTATAAGGGATTGGGTCTATGAGAATGTTTGGTTTGAGATACCATATTCGCACTATCTAAACAAAACAGTTAATGTAGATATTATAGTTGACACTGGCGATGGAAACTATGACTTTACTCTAAATAATTTTGCTTCTTATAATGCCGCCACGAATGAGCAAATCCATGAAGACAGCAGTATTTTATGGCTTGTCAAACAGCAAGGTTATAGTAAAAAACAACTATATGATGCTGTTAGGCACCATCGTTTTATGGATAGTGCGTTTTTGAAATCAGTTTATGAAGAACTGATAAATGTCACATCTCATATGAACGCCCTTGCGTTCTTCGTCAAAATGACTTTAGGCGATGTTATTAATTATCTTGAAAGCCCAAAAGACATAGTGATTTCAACAGATGCAAGTTGTGGTTTATATGATTGTTGGAACGGTGCAGGTAGCTTACTTGAAATAGTGCTTGAAAAACCCGTAGTCATACCAAAAGAATACGTTCAAATGAATATCGACGGTGGACGAGGTTATGGCATTGATAAAATATACGGACTTTGTGATGATTTCTGGAATGGTACAGTGACCATTCATCGTGAAAGCCAATAACATGTTGAAAAATAAGCAGCATCAGATCAAATAAGTTTACTAATCAGGAGGTGTATTCATTGAAACTTCATGAATTGAAAAATATTGTGAAAAAAGATTGGATAGTGCAATTTATTACACGTTCAATCAGCGGAGAAGTGTATGGTATTTCTATGACAGTAGCTGAATTGTATAAAGATTGGTTTGACAATTGTTCTTCATGCCCAGAAAACGGAGAGTACATTCACTGTGTTGTATTTTATAACAGTGGGAAAAGTTATCCGTTAATTCACACAGAAATGATAACTTTTGAAGAACTTATGAGAGAAATCGAAAAGATTATGTAATAAAGTACGAAGGGATATTATGTTTGTAAAATATGTTAAAAACGAAAATAGAGTCCCTATAAAAATATGATTGCCTTCTATTGAGTACGGGGGTTAAAAGATGATTAAGAAAATAGAAAAAACCATTAAAATATGCGACATTTGCAAAAAAGAAGTACCGCATTTTGCAATACCAGAGAAAGACGGTGCAGCAATACCCCAGATAAGAATATCTAAACATCAGGCACCTG
>Ga0134097_1001371_pt1 | contig 18219 bp, 14 predicted proteins | sample 8_3taG_FD_94450 | JGI IMG/M metagenome (GOLD analysis project Ga0134097, IMG submission 94450) | Switchgrass degrading microbial communities from high solid loading bioreactors in New Hampshire, USA - 8_30_10_142_A2 metaG | ecosystem: Engineered > Bioreactor > Semi-continuous > Anaerobic >... | reverse complement strand
TCTGCGACCCTGACCTGAACGACAGCGATAACGATGGCGTGGTCGACGCGCAGGATAACTGCCCGCTGGTCGCCAATAACGATCAGCTTGACAGCGACGGCGATGGCGTGGGCGACGTCTGCGACCCCGACCTGACCGATCAGGACGAAGACGGCGTGGTCGATGCGATCGACAATTGCCCGCTGACGCCTAACGCCGATCAGACGGATACGGATAGCGACGGCATCGGCGACGCCTGCGACATGGACTTTACGGACGCGGATCAGGACGGCGTGCCGGATACGATCGACAACTGCCCGCTGACGCCTAACGCTGATCAGGCCGACGCGGACGGCGACGGCATCGGCGACGTCTGCGATCTGGACCTGGTCGATACCGATCAGGATGGCATTGTGGACGCCATCGACAACTGCCCGCTGGTACCCAATAACAATCAGCTTGACAGCGACGGCGACGGCGTGGGCGACCTATGCGACCCCGATCTGATCGACAGCGATGAGGACGGCGTGGTCGACGCGCTGGACAACTGCCCGCTGGTCGCTAACCCCGAGCAGGCGGACGCGGACGGCGACGGCATCGGCGATGCGTGCGACGAAGACGATGATGACGACGATGACGAGGACTTCCGAGTCTGCGTCGGCGCGAACCCGCACCCGGTCGGGTGGCGGCTGTCTCAGTCGTTTGACGTCTCGTACGAGCAGATCATGGACTGGCACTGCGACGGGTTCGGCTTCGGCGAGATTGCCCGCGCGCTGTTGCTGGGCGAGTTGGGCGACATCGAGGACGGCGATGAGGTAATCGGCGTCACCCCGCAGGAAATTCTCGATATGAAGGCCAGCGGCATGGGCTGGGGCCAGATCAAGAAACAGTTCAACGTGCACCCGAGCCAACTTGCGCCCGGCCAGGTGATCTCCGGCAAGGTCCGCTTCGTGGACACCGATGACAACAATAACGGAGACGTGGGCGAGGGCGACGTCACAGACGACGTGGAAGTGATGCCGCTCCAGACACAGTCCGAGGACAGCAGCCAACGCGTCCCGCCTGGGCAAGCAAAGAAGTCCGGCAACGACGGCGGTCAGCGTGTTCCGCCAGGCCAGGCGAAGAAGTCCGGCGACGGCGACCAGTGGACCCCACCCGGCCAGGCCAAGAAGGATAACCCCGGAAACCAGGGCAACCCCGGCAGGGGCAACTCTGGCAACCCAGGGAAGGGCAATTCCGGCAATCCGGGCCGGGGCAACTCCGGTAACCCCGGCAAGGGGCGTGGGAAGTAGCAATACCTTCACTTGTTGGTGCGCGGGGCGGCCGCCCGGTCGCTCCGCATAGCCGAAGCCCCTGTCTCTACCCGGCTGGCAGGGGCTCCCCCCCACAAAGAGCGGCAGGATCGAATGTGACCCTGCCGCTCATTCTGTTTGTGTTCAAGCAGACCGAGATTAGCCGCCCACCGGAATCAGCGTTTGGAGCCAGCCGCTTCCCTCAATCACGCCGTCGACCGCCCAGCCGGTGCGCCCGTCCGCCGTTTCGACACGCCACCAGTTGTATCCATCCGCCGCGACAGGCCCTTCACGCAGGGTCACCAGCGTGCCGTTCGCCAGCCCAAACAGGACCGGGAAGCTGAGGCCCGGGCCGCTTCGCACGCGGAGCAGATCGCCCTCGGTCGTGATGGTGAGCGCGCTGCCGCCGACCGCCAGCACTGGCGGGGCGCTAGGCGGCGCAGTCGGCGTGATGGAGGGCGGCTCGCCCACCACGGCAAACGGCTCAAATGGCGGCAGGTCGCTATTGGCTAACATAGGCGTTACCCACGCCACGCGCCAGAACTCTCCTGGCTCGCCGCGCCAGAGCTCGTCGGTCGTGATGGTGCCATTCTCCCGAAAGAGCGTCTGGTACAACACGGGAGCCTCGCGTTCTACGCCACCATCCGTCAGGTAGACGACGCTTCCCCCCAATCCCCAGACCCGGTACACCTCGCCAGCGATCGGGAGCAGTTCGACCATTCCGGTGCGGTCAATGCTGTACCACACTGGCGGACCCGGCGACGTGTAGCTGTACACGGCGATCCGGCGCCCACCGTCGATGAAGGTTGGCGATCCGAGCACCGCCGCGCCGCCGTGATAGACGATGTAAGGCTCGCCGCCCGGCGGGGCGTACAGGATCACGTTGTACAGATAGCCCGGCCCTTCAAGGCGGCCCTGCGGCAGCCAGTCGTACACGTCCTGGAATACGGCCTCGCCAGTATCTTGGAGAAGGTTGAACCCGCCCTTGCCGTGATACCCTTCGACGCGGACGATGTTATCGGCCAGCCGCCAGATCAGGCTGTGATATTCCTGCATCCCTTCCGTGCCATACTGGATCGGTCTGAACGCAATCTCGCCAGGGAACGCGGGCGTTTCCGGCTCAAACGTCACCACCGCCGGGATCGTCCCGCTGATGTTCAGCCCCAGCGCGGCGATCTGCGGGTCGCGCGCGGTCAGGCGCCGGATGACGGCGCCCGTCTCCGCGTTCATCACGATCAGCTCCCACTCGGGGCGCAGATCGGCCGGGTCGGGATAGTGGTTGAACAGCCCGACCGCCAGCAGCATGCCATCTTCGCTGAAGCTGCCCGGCTCCAGCCAGCAGCCCTGGACCATGCCGGGCACCTCGTACACACCGCGATACAGCGCAAGCGGGAAGTCGTAGACGCGCACAGACGTTACGCCCGCGTCATCCGTCAGACAGAACGCCATCCGGTCACCGTCGCGCGAAAAAGTCAACGCATAGGTCAATGCACTGACGCCGAGCGGTAGCGGGAACGCGTAGACTTCCGTCGAACCATCCGGATGTACGCGCACCATCTCGCCGGTCGCGTCGTTGTACAGCCAGACGGACCATCCGCCGCCCGCCTGCGCGCGCTCAACGCCAGCGGCAATAGGCAACAGCAGCGCCGCCAGCAGACTCAGCACCAGAATCCACGACATGCCGCGCAAGAGACGCACTTTCATGTTTTCCCCCTTTTTGAACAGGGGCGGGCCTCATGGCGCCGCCCCTCCGTCCGCAGATCAACGCCGGTCTGCGCCGGTGATTCGAGCGAGCGGCTTACTCGCTGAAGAACGCGTTGGTCCACGCGGGCCGCGCCGGGAGATCCCCGCTGGCGACCTGCGCGCGCCACTCGTCGTCCGTCATGCGGTCGTCGATGTTGCCCAGGAACTCGTAGTAGCTGAATACGCCGCCGCGCGTCAGTTGCAGCGAGCCATCCGGCAGCGTCACCACCACGTAGATATAGTCCACATTGCCGACCGCTTCCTGCAGCGCCAGCCCCGCGCTCGGATTGCTGGCGACATCAGTCACCAGTGCGACCGGGTCCGGCTCTCCTGGCCCCTGCCACAGCCCGTATAGCACCGTGAACAGGTAGTTGCGGACGTAGAAGATCATCCAGTACTCGTCTTCGGTGATCGGCTCCCCGGCCAGTTCCTTACGGGCGACCTCAGCCATCCGGGCAGACTCGAGGCTATGCGACCTCAGCATCTCGACGAGGCGGTGCACGCTGTCCGGCGCCCAACGGTCGTCGGCGAAACCGCGCGCTTCAAGCCCCTGAGCCAGCATCCCCGACAGGATCGCCATCCGCGCGAAGACCAGCGGATTCGGCTCGACATAGCCGAAGCTGGTCAGCGGCGGACCGCCCCCACCGAAGCCGGTCGGCTGCTTGATGTAGAGCACCGTGTCGTGCTTGAGCTCGGTCCAGCTTGCGAGGCCGGTCTGCACATCCTTGCGAAGCCACGCCTCAGTCTGCATTAGCGGCGGATAGGCCGCGTCGCCCGGTATCCGCTCCCACAGCGGCAGCAACGTCCACAGCCAACTGCCGTAGGTGTTCTCTAACCACTGCTCGTCGGACACGGCCGCGATCTCAGACGCCAGCTTCATGATCTGCGCGTCGTAGTTGGCGAAGTCGCACGCGCCCGCCTCATTTGCCAGCGCGAGCGCCGTCTCCGAGCCGAACGCGGCAGGCACATCCAGGCCGAGCGGCAGCAAGCGCGGCGCTTCGACCGTGCCGACGTACGGATACATCACCTGCTGCATCAGGTAGCCGTCGAGCGTGAAACGCTGCCCCATGAAACGGAAGCCCTTGGTTTGCGTCTCAAGCTCCTCCGAGGGCGTGTCGTCCGGCAACACCAGCCCGTTGACGCGCGGGCCGGGCAGCGCGGCCAAGGACGCCTGGAAAGCGTCCATCCGGCTCGCGTCCGCCAGCGCGTCGAGCGGCAGCCCTGCGCCGAACGCTTCTTCGGCCAGCGGCGCGTACTCGCGCGGGCCGGGGTCATCCGACGGGCCGACCACGAAGTTCAGAAGGTCGTGGACCGTGTTCCAGCCGTCCAGCGCGCCGGGCGCGGTTTGCAGCGCGCGCAGCAGAAGCAGCGCAATCTGCGTCTGGGCCGGGCTATCCGCCAGGAACGTGATCCGGCTCAGCCACATCGTCCCCCGGAAGTAACGCTCCAGCGCCTCGTCGCCCGCGTAGTGACCGCGCGGCTGGTACTGGCTGAAGTCTTCCTGGTAGCCGGGCAGAAACGGAATCTCGGCTCTCCCTTCACCAGCGAGCGCCAGCGCCGCGACGAATTCCGCTTCGGCGGCCAGCTCCGCACCGACGATCGCAGCCGCCTCGCCCGGCGCGTACAGTTCCAACCCGACCGCGAGATAGAGTTCCGCCGCGCGCGCCGCGTCTTCGAGCGGTGAGCCTGCGGCCTCGGCGGTCTGCGCGTGGGCCGCTTCAAGCGCGGGTCGCAGCACGTCATTGACCATAATCGGGGCGAAACGCTGGTATTCCAGATCAGTCAGCAGGTTGTCGAAGATGTAGTGTAGGGCGTGAAGCATGGCGTCGGTGGTGACGAAGTACGCGTGCCCGTATTCGAGTGGCGCGTTCTCGTCCTGCCAGTCGTAGGTAGGCGGAAGCGTCCACCAGTTTCCCGTCTCCTCGTATGCCTCGAGAAACTGGTCGAACCCGCCGGGCACGACGACGAAGCCGTTTTCCGCCAGGATCGCCAGTTGCGCCTCATTCAGCCCGGCATCCTCGACAAACCGCACCGTGCTGAGATCGACCGGCAGCGCGGGCAGGTCGCCCGCGTACACCGGCGGGACTGTCAGCAGCATCGGATCGGGCACGTTTTCCACCCACCAGTTCGCCGAGAACGCTTCCCAGTCCCATGCGGCGAACGGGCCGCTCGCGGTGGGAGCCGGCTGCGGACCGGCTTCCTGGTTAGGAGGAGTCCAGCCCTGCCCAATCGGCTCAACGAAGTAGACGCCACTCGCGCCTTCAGCAATCACCCCTGCAATCTCCGGCGTGCGGATATGCCACCAGTTCAGGCCATTCGCGCAGATCGGGCCGTCCATCACGTCGAACGGCGTGCCCTCGGCAAGCTGGCCAATGCGCTCAGCGCGCAGCGATGCATCCGCCCGAACGTTGAGCGGCTGCCCGTCAGTGAAACTTACTGCTCCGCGCTCGCCGGGCAGCAGACGCGGGGGAAGCCCGCCCTCGCAGCCGGATTGCGCACGCGCCAGCCCAGCACCGGCCAGTCCCGGCGCCAATAAGCTGAGCACAAGAGCGAACAACACGAACGATACGAACGACCGTGATGCGCCCATCTATTAATCTCCATCCCCCAAGGGGTGATACGCGGCGATTTCATTCTAGCACTGTTCCATCTGCGCACCTGACGGCGAATTCGACGCGAGCCATGCGGGAAGGCAGCGATTAGCAATTGGCGGTTAGTGGTTAGCTTCAAGCCAACGACGAGCGCAGTCATCTCAGCAGCGAATCAGGTCCCTCATGCCTCGTGGGTGTGATCGTGTTCAGCGCATGAAATGAACCTGGGTCGGGCGTGCTCGGTCCCTGCGAGAAAACTCGCCATCACGATCCTCGTCGCCCCTGGGCGTTCCCAAACTCACTGCACGGTTTTGGCTAACTGCTAATCGCTAACCGCTAATCGTTGTTCTTCGCTATAATGCCCCGCATGACCACCCCACCTTCACCCCCTATCCGCCGAGTGCTCGGGTTCCGCGTGCGAACGTGGGCGCTGCTGATCGCCTTGCTGGTGTTGGGCGCCGGGGCGCTGGCGCTCGACCTCGCGTTTGAAGGGCGCGTGTACGACGCCCTCTGGCGCCTGACCGGGGAAAACGACCCTGGCGGGCAGATCGTCGGCTTCGGGCAATACCTCGCCCGGTGGACGCGCGTCCAGCCGCGCACCGAGCCGTACGCGGACGTGGCGCACACGGACGTCAACCCGTTCGGCGTGAACACCTTTCTGGAGCAGGAAGTTGAGCTGAGCAAGCGCGAGGAACAGATGCGCCTGATCAGCGAGGCCGGGTTCGGCTGGATCCGCCAGCAATTTCCCTGGGAAGACATCGAGATCCATGGCAAGGGCGATTTTGAGGATCGCCGCAATGACCTCGACGGCGACGGCCAGCCAGACGCGATCAGCGCATGGGACAAGTACGATACGATCGTGGACCTCGCCGAGCAGTACGGCGTGCAGATCCTCGCGCGGCTCAGCACCCCGCCAGACTGGGCGCAGTCGCCCGAGGTGACGGGCGATTTCGCGCCGCCCGCCGATTTGCAGGATTTCATCGATTACGCGGTGGCGGTCGCGGAGCGGTATCAGGGGCGCATTACGCACTATCAGGTCTGGAACGAGCCGAACCTGTACCCTGAATGGGGCGACCAGACCGTCAACGCCGAGGCGTACACCGAGATGCTCTGCCGCACGCACGACGCGCTGAAAGCGATCGATCCGGAGATCGTCGTCGTCACCGGCGCGCTGGGTCCGACGATCGACCTCAGCGGGCGCAACGCCTACGACCTGCTCTATTTGCAGCGAATGTACCAGGCAGGCGCGGGCGCGTGCTTCGACGTGCTGAGCGTGCAGGGCTATGGGCTGTGGAGCGGCCCTACCGACCAGCGCCTGCGCCAGACGACGATCAACTATCCGCGCCACCTGTGGATCCGCGACATGATGGTCGCTCATGGGGACGCGCACAAGCCGATCTGGATCAGCGAGGCAGGCTGGAATCCGGTGCCGGACGACCCGACGATTGCCGACTGGGAGCGGTATGGCCGCGTGACGATGGACGAGGCCGCCGCCTGGGCGCCGCAAGCCTACGCCCGCGCCATCGAGGAATGGCCGTGGATCGGTGTGATCAACTACTGGTATTTCAAGCGTGCCGACGACTCGGAGCGTGGCGCAAGCTGGTACTACTTCCGCATGGTCGAGCCGGACTTCACGCCCACGCCGATCTACGAGTCGCTGAAGGCGTACATCACCGCTCCGGAGCCGAAGACGCTTGGTGCGGGGCGGCACAGTGCGCAGGTCCACGCCGCGATCGAGGCGACGGACGGCGGCGAGGCGCGCACCTTCCGCATCCGGGGAACGGGCGCAGCCCTGTGCCACACAGCGCTTGACGCGCCGCAAACCGTCCGCGTGCAGATCGAGAGCGAGGCGGCGAGCACGTTCGATCTTCCCGCGAACGAGGCGGGCTGCGCGCCGCTGGTCAATGGGCTGGACGCAGGCACGCACACGCTGACCATCACCATCAGCGACTGGTCCGGCCTGGACGACCTGCTTGTGCTCGACTTTAGCGCGCGGCAGCGGCTCCCCTGGCTGCTGGTGGGCGTGGTCGCGCTGATCGGCGTGGCGGCGATCGTCGTGCACGCCTACGCGGTGCGCTGGGGGTTGTAGGAGATGGCGCGGCGACTGCTGCCGGTCGTGGCGATCGTGCTGCTGATCGCCACGGGCGCGCGCCTGTATCGCATCGACGCGCAATCGCTGTGGAATGACGAAGGTAACAGTCTGCGCCTCGCGGAACGCAGCCCTTCAGACCTGATCGACGCAACCGCGCGAGACATTCACCCGCCGGGCTATTACCTCACCTTGAAAGCCTGGATCGCGCTGGCCGGAACGAGCGAGCTTGCGCTCCGGCTGCCGTCCGCCTTTGCGGGCGTGCTGATGGTCGCGGCGGTGATCGCGCTCGGGCGGCGGCTGTTCGGCGCAACAGCGGGCGCGCTGGCCGGGCTGATGGCCGCGCTGAGTCCGCTGGCGGTCTACTACGGGCAGGAGACGCGCATGTATGCGCTGCTCGGCCTGTGCGCCGCGCTGAGCATGACCATCTTCGTCGAGTGGCTGGCGCGCATCGAGCGGGATCGCGCCGCGTGGGGCTGGGCGCTGGCGCTCGCGCTGGTCAACGCGGCAGGGCTGTACACGCACTACGTCTACCCGTTCACGTTGCTGGCACAGGGCGTGATGTTTGCGCTGTGGCTGGCATGGCGCGGGCGACTCCGCGCGTGGCGGCGCGCGCTGATGGGGTACGTCGCGCTTAATCTGCTGGCGCTGGCGCTGTTCGCGCCCTGGCTGCCGACCGCCTGGGACCAACTGACCACGTGGCCCGCAGCAGAGACAGGGATCCCCCTGAGCGAGCGGCTGCGTGCCAGTCTGAGCGCGATTACGGCAGGGGGCACGGTGCGCGATCTGCCCTGGCGCGCGCTGATCGCGCCGGGGCTGCTGGCACTCGGCATGCTGGTCGGCGGCGCGAGGTCGGGCCGCGAACTTCCGCGCGGATGGCGAACGCTGCTCCCCCCGGTGTGGATCGCGGCGGCAGTCGGCGGGCTGATGCTCTCCGGCGCGTATCGCCCGGCCAACCTCAAGTTTCTGGTTCCCGCGAGCGCGGCGGCGGCGCTGTGGATGGCCGGGGGCGCAGCAGGCTGGTGGATGGCCCTGACACGGCGCGGGCGTATGTGGGGGTTGATCCCGCTCGCCCTGATCGGGATCGTGCCGGCGGCGCAGCTTCGCACGCTCGATGCCCTGTATCACGATCCGGCCGCCGCGCGCGACGATTACCGCGCGATCGCCGCGCAGTTGGCGCGCGACGCCCGGCCCGGCGACGCGATCATCCTCGACGCGCCGAACCAAATCGAGGTGTTTTCATACTATTACGACGGTCCCGCGCCGGTCTATGGCCTGCCGCGCGGTCTGGGCGGGGATGACGCGCAAACCGCCGCCGAGGTCGCGGCGCTGCTGGCGCGGCACGAGCGGATTTTCGTGCTGTTCTGGGGCGAGGACGAGCGCGATCCGAACCGCGTGGTGCAGGCTGCTTTGGACGCGGGCGCATATCCGGTCGCGTCGGAGTGGTACGGCGATGTGCGCCTTGCGCGCTACGCCGTGCTGGCCGAGCCGCCCAGCGAGCCGCAGACCGCGCTCGACGCCCGCTTTGGGGATGCGCTGGCGCTGACCGGCTATGCGCTGAGCGACGACGCGCTGGCGCCGGGCGACGTGCTCGGCGTGACGCTGTTCTGGCAGGCGGACGCGCCGCTGCCTGAGCGGTACAAGGTCAGCGCGCAACTCCTTGCGCCCGACGGAACGCTAAGCTCGCAGCATGACGCCGAGCCGAACAACAACCGCGCGCCGACAACCGCCTGGCAGCCCAGCGACATCGTGATCGACACGCACGGGCTGACGATCCCGCCGGGCAGCGCGCCGGGCGAGTACACCGTCGCGATCGGCGTGTACCCGATCGACGCGCCGGGCGAGCGCCTGCCGCCCAGCGAGCCGTCGCCCGATAATTTGCTGCGTCTCGCCCCGGTGCGCGTTGAAGCACCGGATAATTAGCTTATGAACCTCGCACCCGTGCGGCCTCTCGATGATCGGAAAGGGGAAAAGAGGGCGGGGTGAGCGGCATTACGCGCGGGCGGAGCAAGCTCCGCCCCTACAAAGCGCGAGGCGCTTGTCCGTTCAGGTTTAGATTACTTAGGCCGAAGTTTTTAAGGGAGCCATTCACGTGCGGTATATCCTGGTCAAAGTCATCGCCTTTCACCTGCTTTTCCTCGTCTTGCATTATACGTATGACGTGCTGCCGTACCGGGCGGTCGCGGTGTTCGCTTCGACCAGCGAAACAGTGATGCAGCACATGAAAAGCGCATTCTACGCGTGGACGCTGGTCTCGGTGGGCGAGCTTGCGGTGCGGCGGGACGTGTGGCGACGCGTGTTCGACGCGAACCTGCTGGTCAATCTGCTCGCGCCATGGGCGATGTTCATGTGGTATCTCGCGTCGGCGCTGGACCTGCAACCGCTCCCCACCGTCGCGATCGAAATCCTCTACGCGAACATCGTCCTGCTGGTGGCCGGGCTGGGGTTGGCGGTGCTGTCACGCGATCTCATGCGCGCGCATTTCTCGCGCGCATCCCGCACGGTCATGATCGCGTTCTACGCCGTGTTTGCGTTTCTGCTCGCCGCGCTGACCTTCGAGACGCCCTGGGGCGGGTTCTTCACCCATCCTTAGGCGAAGGGTGATGCATATGCCCCTCACCCCTGCCCCTCTCCCTCTTCGAATGCGTCGCGGGGAGAAGGGAAAAGCCACGCTGCTCAAGTCCCTCTCCCGCAGCGAAGCACCCAGGGAGAGGGATTTAGGGTGAGGGGATAACCACCTGGAGGCGAGCGGCTGTTGCGTTTGCAGCGTGAATATGCCATAACATTTTGTAGCTATGTTCCTCAGTGAACCATTGAGGGAAAAGCGTCGGGCGCGCGAAGCTGCGTGCATCGTCTCTCCGTCAAGTCCGACAACACACTTAGGAGGGATGCAGTATGCTGGGCTGGGCCGTTCTCTTTCTCATCGTGGCGATCGTCGCCGCAATCCTCGGATTCGCGGTGCTGGCCGACGTGGCCGCAACGATCGCGCAGATCGTCTTTGTCGTCTTCCTGGTTCTGCTGGTTATCTCGCTACTCACCGGGCGGCGAGCGCGGGTCTAGGCGGAACAGAGTTCCAGGCGCCGGTTTTATCTACCGCAAGACACGCCGGGCTGGGGTGTGAATCCCGGCCCGGTCGCGTACCCGGCGCCAGCGCACAGAGGGGCATCGCATGATTCTGGTGACAGGCGCTTCGGGCGCCATCGGCAGTGAGCTGGTGCGACGACTGGTAGCGGAAGGGCAGCCGGTCCGCGCGCTGGTCCACAACCCGGCCAAAGCCGTCGACCGGCTGGCGGACGTCCGCGACCGGATCGAGATCGTTCCGGGCAACGTGACGCAACCGCACACGCTCCGCCCGGCGATGGACGGCGTGCGCGCGGTCGTGCATCTGGTCGCGATCGCGATGGAGAAGGGCCACGCGACGTACGAAGCGGTCAACACGCGCGGCACGGCCAACGTGGTAGACGCGGCGCAGGCGGCGGGCGTGCGGCGCTTCATCAACATGAGCCAGAACGGCGCCGACAGCGCGCTTCCGTACCCGTTTCTGCGCAGCAAGGGGAAGGCGCAGGACTATGTGGCGGCCTCGGGGCTGGACTGGACCGCTTTCCGCCCGTCGGTTGTGTGGGGTCCGCATGACGAGTTCGCCAACGTACAGGCGCGGCTGATCAAGCTCACGCCGCTGGTGTTCCCGATTGTGGGCGATGGGCAGGCGCGCTTTCAACCGGTGTACGTCGGGGATCTGGCCGAAGCGGTCGCGCGCTCAGTGGACGACGAGGCGACCATCGGCCGCGAATTGGAGATCGGCGGACCGGAAGTGCTAACTTACGAGCAGATCGTCCGGCGAGTGCTGGCGGCGCTCGGCGCGCGGCGGGTGCTGGTCCGCGTGCCCGTGCCGGTGCTGCGCCCTGTGGTGGCGATCATGGCGCGGCTGCCGAACCCGCCCGTGACGCCCAGCCTGCTCGACCTGTTGAAGATCGATAACGTGGTGTCGCACAACGCGCTGGTAGAGCATTTCGGGATCACACCACGCCCGTTCTCGCCGGAGCACCTCGGCTATATGCGGCGCTTCACGGCGGGCGATTCATTGAAGCGCTTCCTGGGGCGCGGCTGAGGGCACACATGGAACTCGCACACTTGAGGGGCAACACCTCGGGCGAAGATTTCCACTGTTCGGCGGTTTCCCGCGCGATGGGGGAGCCGCTGATCGCGACCGCACCGCACATCACGACCTGGTTCCTGCTCGAATATCCTGGCCGGTGGATGCCGCGCGCCGTCGAAGACAACGACCTGCCTGAGACGGTTCTGTCCCGTCTAGACTCGTATCTGAACTTCATCCCCCAGGCTCGCCTGTTGCTGATCCGCCAGCGCCCGCGCCTAGTATCGCCCGGTCTACGTTTCTTCGTCGCGCGGACACATGCCGACCGTCAGGCGCTGTACGAGTTCGAGCTGGACGATTACACGGACCTGCTGAGCCTGGACCTCGGCGCCATCGCTCAGGGCGCTCCGGGGTATGAGGAATACCGGCGCGCGCGCCCGTTGTTCACGATCTGCATGCACGGTCGGCGCGATCGCTGCTGCCCGCTGTTTGGGCTGCCGGTGCATGTGGAGATGATGCAGCACGGCGGCCCGGCGGTCTGGCAGTCGACGCACATTGGTGGGCACCGCTTCGCTCCCAACGTCATCAGCTTTCCGCAGGGCGTTGTCTACGGGCGCGTTCCGCCGGGGCGGGTGCGCGCCCTGATGAACGACTGCCGCGACGGGCTGGTGACGCCGGACCTGCTGCGCGGGCGCTCGTGCTATGAGGAGCCGATTCAAGCAGCGGACGGGTTTTTGCGCCAGGCGACCGGCGTGCGCGAGCTGGACGCGTTCGCGCTGCGCGAGGTTTCGGCGGATGCGGGCGGCACATGGACGGTCAGCTTTCTGGCAACCGCGACGCGGACGGTCCACCGTCTGCGCGTGATCGAAGAACCGGCTGATTACGGGGTGTATGGAAGCTGCGGCGACGACGCGCTCAAAGAGATCACCGTCTTCCGCCTGCTGGCGCACGAGTCGGAGCCGGTCGTGGCGTCATGACCCGGCATCTGGCGCATCTTCGTCCGGCGTGGACGGCTCGCGATCTTCCAGCGCGGTGAAACGCATGAAGGCGCGCTCTTGCGGACTCATGTCCGGCGGATAGACCGTGTCGTCGTACGTCTCCAGAATGCGATAGCCCTCTTTGATGTAGCTGCGGACGGTGTGCGGGCTGAGGCCCATCTCGTCGGCGGCAAGCTCGGCGGACATCCCCTCGACCACGCACAACTGAAGCGCCTGGCGGATGCGCTGCGTCAGTTCGGGATACTGGCGGCGCTCCGGCACCGTCGCCGAGCGGAACAGGCGCGACTCGAACTCGTCCTGCAGCGCCTCTTTGACGCTGGCCGTCACTACGAAATCGTGATCCTGCGCCCACACAATCGCCCAGGCGATGTGGATCCGCACCTCGTCGCGCAGCAGGTAGCCGTCGGCGTTCACCTGCGCCACAGCGCGCACCGTGTCGAGGTCCAGCTCGCGCGCCAACACCAGCGTCATCACGTTGGGGATCGTATCTTCCAGCCGCTTGATCAACTGCGCCAGTTCGTCCGGCGAGCGAGCAGCGTCTGCATCCAGCAACACGACGTCCGGCCACTCGATCTGCGGCATGCGCTCGACGTAATCGATGACGGACTCCATCGTATCCGCCAGGTGGACCACCCGCGTCCGCCGGTCCCACGCCAGATAGCTGTTGAGGGCCTGCCGGGCGTAGTAGTCCGTGTCGAGGATCAGCACCTTCAGCACTTTGAACGCCATGTTCTCCCCCTTACACCATGCGTTCGAACAAACCTGATTTTTACGATTTTTTCACTTACCGTTATGGCGGCTTTAATTCCGGCTTGGTACATTGGATTAGAATTTCCTAAGGATGTAAAAATTGGTCACGGTAGAGAACTTATCACATGTCAAAGAGCAGGTCGTCGTGTGCATCGAGGACGACCGCGATCTCGCCCGCCTGATTCAGATTGCCGTCCGCCCGTGGACACAGTCATTTCACATCGCGTACGACGGCATCCACGGGCTGGAACTGATACGCGTGCGACAGCCAGACCTGATCCTGCTCGATCTGAACCTGCCCGGTCTGAACGGCATCCAGATTTACGACACGCTGCAATCAGATGCGACGCTGCGCACGATCCCGGTGGTGATGCTCTCCGCCAACCAGCGCGAAGCCGCCGCAAGCCGCGCGCAGTATTCGCTGGAACGCGTCGTCGCCTACATCGTCAAACCCTTCTCGCTGGACGAACTGCGCGCGACGCTCCGCCCCTATCTCACATCCTGAGCGCCGGATCCGTTTCCGCCGGTGAGAGGCGCGAACTCGAACATTATCGGCCGGTACGACGTCTCCGCCAGCTTGTTCCGAAAGGCATCGACCGACTCGAACGTCCCTTCGGTGCATTGCCGCGCGTCGATCCACACGGCTAGCGGCTGATCGAGCGGATACGGGTCCAGCGCAATCCCGCGCGGACCGTTGGCCGCCACCTGCAAAATCGCGCGTTCGTGCTCGCCAACCGGCACATCCTCAAGTGTCTGCTCGAACACCGGCCCCATGCACACCAGCAGCGATAGATAGTCCCAGACTTGCAACAGGCGCCGGTTCAACGCCAGATGGTCAGGCTGAACGGCCAGGCCATAGCGCGGGTGCGTCTCCAGCGCAGCGATCAAACTGTCTTCCCACCGGTGGCGCTCGCCCACAAACTCGCGGATGCGCGTCTTCTGCGCGGGGGGATCGTCGACATAGCGCAGACGCTGTTCGTAGAGCGCGGTGCAGTGCAGGCTGACCAGCAGCGCGGCGTAGCGGTTCTGCGCGAACACGCAATCGATGCTGCGCTGCCAGATCGCCAGATGCTCCTCTAGCTCCATTTCGGTGAAAGTCGCGGGCTGCCCGTAACGGTTCAGCGCGGGGCATCGTTCTGCCTCAGCCCAACCGGTGTCATGGGCGTACGCCGCCAGCACCAATTCCTCACGCGGCTCCAGCCGCAACGTGCCATTTCCTACCCAATGCTCGGCGATCTGCCCGGCCACGTAGGCATGCGCCGCCTGATGGATCAGCCACATGGACTCCGATTCTTCACGGCGAATCATGGGCCTGACTCCTTCCTCGCGACATACAAGCGGCGCGTCGTGCGCGCCCTCGTCGCGGTGTGATAAGGTTGGCGGCAAGTGTACCGAAATTCAGCGGATTGACCAGTCTGGCGGGCGCGTGCCTCGCCTGAACGGTGGAGTTTCTCGACGGAGCGATGAACCAGGAGGGCGGCCGGAAGCTATCCCCAGAGGTGCGGCTTAAAGACCATCAGAACCAGGGAGATGATCGGGAGTATGGTTGCGACCGCGCCCCAGATGCCCCAAAGGCGGAACGTGGTCAGGAACTCGTTGGACAACTGCTCGCCGGATGCGCTTAACTGCACCAGCCGGTACTGGTAGCGTAGCAGAAAGAACGCCCACACCGCGCCTGAGAGAACGAGCAAAAATAACGCGGCCTGAATCCAACTGGCTCCCAAGATGTTGCCGTCGCCATACGCGGGAGACAGGCGCAGACCGTTGAGCAGGATCAGCAGCACGCCCGGTACGGTGAACAACACATCCGCCTGGATCACCATGCGAGCACTGAAATGCACCACTGGCCGCTGACCCGTTCGCACAGCCAGGATCATCCAGGCTGCGGTGACGACGATGTTGCCAATGAACAGAATCGCGCCGAGGATATGCATCAGGATATGCCACCGGCGCGAGTAAAACGGGAAGGGAAGCGACACCAGCACGGCGACGATAATCAGGGCGAGACCGAGTGTAAGGATGGAGCGCGGAAGAGTGCTCATCGTTCCTCCAAGCCTGCCTGGAGCGCGTTACGAGGAAATTTCAGTATATCACAATAAAAAAGCTCGTCGTCATAATTATTCCGGGAATTTCACCCGGGATGCGGGCGCTTGACGTGCCTTCCGGCATGCTGCTACACTGGTCGCGCCAAGCAATAGAGGATGCGACCCTATGCCTAAACCACACGTTCTGATGCTGACGCCGTATGTGCCCTATCCGCCGACCAGCGGCGGGCGCAGCCGCACCTATAACCTGCTGAAGCATCTGAGCGAGCACTACACGATTACGCTGGTCTGCTTCGGACGCCCCGAAGAGACCGCTTTCGACCTCACCCCGCTCGAGCAGTGGTGCGAGCTGATCGTCGTGCCGCGCGCGCCCAGCCCCAGCACCCGCCGCGCCGCGATCCTCAGTCTGACGTCGCTCAAGCCGATCACGATGCGCCTCTACCACACGCCGGAGATGGAAGCGACCGTCCGTCGCGTGCTGGCCGGGCAGCGAGTCGACCTGATCCACGTCGAGTCGTTCTACATGCTGCCGAACCTGCCCGCCGAGCCGGATGCGCCGGTTTTGCTATCCGAGCCAGCGATCGAGTACGTGGCGTGGGGGCGGCACGCGCGCGTCGCGCAGCCGTGGTACACGCGGCCGGGCGTGGCGCTCGAAGCGCTGAAAATGCGCCTGTGGGAGCCGCGCGCCTGGTCCGAGGCGACGGTTGTCGGCACGATGTCCGACGTGGATGCGGCGGTCATCCGTCGAGCGACGCCGGGGGTGCTGACCGTCCCCGCGCCGAACGGGGTAGACGTTGAGTATTTCCACCCGGCAGAGACGGTCGAGCGCGAGCCGGAGACTGCGATTTACCTGGGTGACTACAAGTATTTCCCCAACGCCGACGCGGTGCAGTACTTCGCGCAGGAGATTCTGCCGCGCGTGCGGCGCGTCCGGCCGGGTTTCCAGTTCATCGCGATCGGCAAAGACCCGACGCCCGACATGCTGGCGCTGCAGGATGATCCGGCGCTCGGCGTGCGCGTGACCGGGATGGTGGACGACACGCGGCCCTACTTCCAGCGCGCGACCGTGTTTGTCTGTCCGCTGCGCAGCGGCAGCGGCACGCGCTTCAAGCTGATGGAAGCGCTGGCGTGCGGCTGCCCGGTGATCAGCACAACGATCGGCGCAGAAGGGCTGGACGCAGTCGAGGGCGAGCACATGCTGCTGCGCGACGATCCGCAGGCGTTCGCCGATGCGATCCTCGCCCTGCTGGACGATCCGGCGCGCGCCGCCGCGCTAGGCAAGGCTGGGCGAGAGTGGGTCGTCGCCAATCATGCGTGGAGCCGCAGCGCGGAATTGCTGCGCGCCGCCTACGACAAGCTGATCGGCCATGAAGACCCGACCGTGCGCCGCTCGCGGCGGGAAATGAATCGCCTCAGCGCGCGCCAGTCGCCGTAAAACGAGCGGCAAACGCCCCGAATTTCCGGTCCGGCGGGATCAATTTGATTTTAATGTGTAAGATTGCGCGCCCGTTGTCGGTTTAGCCTGCAAGCTGGACAAGAAAATATCGTGTGGGGTTTTGTGCCAGCTCAAGCGGGCTTCAAAGCCGGTACGCGGCGCACTAGCAAAACGGCAGCCGGACCGGCGCAAGGGGATATTCGACACCTCTAGCACAACTGGGTCGCATTATGCGACCCGGTTGTGTTTCTGGCGCGGGATGTGCCGCTTGATCGCGCTCAACAGCGCCGCGTAATCCGTGTGGCTGTGCGCCGCAATTCCGAACGCACGCCTGCTGCCCAGCCCTGCCATCCACCCGACGACCGCATACACCACCGGCAGCGCGCCCGTCACCGTGATCAGATGGCCTTCGCGCGACGTGTCCCAGCGGGTGCGCTTGCCGCGCTGGATCAGCGTGTGGTCGTGCAGGCCGGTCAGCGCATCCCAGGGGACCCAGCTTCCCTGCCACACCAGCGGCTTGAGCCACAACCCGCGCTCGTAGACCGTGATCGCCGGATGCAGCGCGGAAAGCTGCAGCAGCGGCACGGCGAGCGCCGCCAGGAAGATCGCCGCCAGCGCCAGCAGCAGCAAGCGGTAGCCGATCGCCAGGACAAGCAACCCGATCACGCCCACCACAATGCCGATCAGCCCGGCCGCCACCAGCCAGCCGGTGACGCGGCGCAGCGCCGGACGCGGATGCGCGTGCTCCGACAGGCGCGCGCCGGTACGCTCGGATTCCGCGATATGCACTCGATATCCTCTTTCTCTGCCGAATCATCTACCCGGGCCAATCAAGCCGCGCGCCGAGGCAGCTTCGCGTTGTAGGGGCGCAGCTTGCTGCGCCCGCTGTTAAGGATAACCTCAAAAATCACGGGCGGAGCAAGCCCCGCCCCTACGTCAAGATCATTCGCTGTTCTTCGCTACCTTCCGCTGCTCTTTGCTCCCGGCATTATACGCTATACTTGCCGCACTGACCGCTCAGCCGAGGAAGGAGCCGCCGTGAGCCAGTCCGACACGATCGAGCTAACGCTGGACGAAATGGTCCACGGGGGGAATGCGCTCGGACGCTATCGCGGACGCCCGATCTTCGTGCCGTACGCGATCCCCGGCGAGCGGATTCGCGCGCGGATCACAGACGATCGCGGGCGGTTCGCGTTCGCGCAGG
>Ga0134097_1001355_pt1 | contig 18371 bp, 18 predicted proteins | sample 8_3taG_FD_94450 | JGI IMG/M metagenome (GOLD analysis project Ga0134097, IMG submission 94450) | Switchgrass degrading microbial communities from high solid loading bioreactors in New Hampshire, USA - 8_30_10_142_A2 metaG | ecosystem: Engineered > Bioreactor > Semi-continuous > Anaerobic >... | reverse complement strand
CGCCTATTTCCATCTGACCGCCGGAGATACTGGATGTACAGAACGATATCAAGAAAGCTATGATATCGGTATTTACAAGTTCTGAAGAGGGCTTGAACAAGGCCTGTAGTATTACTTCCGTAATACTTGCTTTATTATATTCCTTATTTAACTCTTCAAATTCTTTATACTTTTCTTTCTGTCTGTTAAATATCTGCACCAGCTTCATACCTGATATATTTTCAGCAAAAAAACCATTTATCTGGGCAATAAGAGCTCTGACCCTGCGGAAATTTTTCTTTGCTTTAAAATTATATAAATAAGCTATTATTGATATTACAGGTATGGCAATAAAGCTTATTAATGCCAGTTCCAAGTTAAGTTTAATCATTGCAGCAATAATACCTATAAGCATAAAAACATCTTTGAACAGTGCCACAAGAACTCCTGAATACATTTCATTCAAAGCTTCCACGTCATTGGTAACCCTTGTCATTATCCTTCCTGATGAGTTCCTGTCAAAAAATTTCAACGGCATTTTCTGTATATGTGAGAATACTTCCATTCTTATGTTGTTCATTATTCTTTGTACTATATTATTTAATACATATACCTGAAGGTAATTGCATAATGCACCTCCTGCTACAGCCAGCAGGTAAAGCATGGCCAGCAATTTAATCCCCGAAGCTGCTTTGTTTCCTACTATATAGTCATCTATTGCAACTTTCATGATATAAGGGTTGGCAATATCCGCAATGTTTACTAATATCGCTAGTATAATCGATGCTCCGACTAAAACCATGTATGGCTTGAAATACTTCAATAATCTCAATAATTTATTCATACCGCTGCATCCTCCTCTTCCTGCTGCAGACTGCTTTCAGCCAGTTGAGCATTGTAAAGCTTATAATAACTTCCTCTATGTTTTAACAGTTCTTCATGGGTGCCCCTCTCAATAATTTCACCGTCATCAAGGACGATAATTTCATCTGCATGTTTAATGGTAGAAATTCTGTGGGCAATTATGATACCGGTTCTGTCTTTAAGAATGTTTTTAATATTATTAAGAATCTTCTCCTCAGTTCTGGTATCCACAGCAGAAAGGCAGTCGTCCAGTATAAGTATCGACGGATCCTTTATAAAGGCCCTTGCTATTGAAACTCTCTGTTTCTGACCTCCGGATAATGTTATTCCCCTTTCTCCTATAACCGTATTAAATCCATCCGGAAATTCGGCTATATCATCATACACACCTGACATCTTTGTAGCATTAATAACCTGATCATCATTAAATTCTTTATTAAAAAAGGCTACATTTTGTTTTATAGTAGTTGAAAAAAGAAAGTTATCCTGAGGTACGCAACCTATATTTTCACGCAGCGTAGCTGTATCAATATCGTTTATGTCTATACCGTCTATAAAAATTTTATTTCGTTCTGTCTTGTATAATTTAAGCAGCAAATTGACCAGGGTTGTTTTCCCGCTTCCGGTTCGTCCTATCAAAGCTAGAGTCTTGCCGCTTTCAAGCTTTATATCAATATTTTTTAATGCGTATTTTTTAGATCCGGGATATTTAAAACTAAGATTCCTAATTTCTATATTGCCTTTGAATTTTATATTTTGAACCTTAGAATCCTCATCTGTTATTTCAGACTTTTTTTCAAATATATCATCCAATCTTTTAATTGATGCCAGTGCATTCTGCCATACCTCAACAATTTTCCCTATATGGGTGATTGGACGTGTCAGCATAGCCAGATACATATTAAATGAAACAAAGTTTCCAAGCGTTATAACGCCTTTGGACACGAAATTGCTGCCTATAATAAGTACCAATGTAAAACTTACGCCAAAACATATCTGTACGGACGGTCCCAGCAAACCAGAAAGCTTTACATAATCCAGCTGAACCTTTGTCCTTCTGTCACTGGCTTTTTGCAATTTCTCAATTTCATATTTTTCCTGTACATAAGCTTTAACAACCCTGATTCCTGATATGTTTTCCTGGGTTTTTTCCGATATGTCGGCAAAAGCCTCCTGTACTTCAGTAAACTTATCTCTTATCTTGCTTCTAAGTTTGAATAAAAGAAATACGGACAAAATAACAGGACAAAGGGCTATAACCGTCAAAATCGGATTTATAATCTTAACCATAACAACAAGAGATGCCAGATTAATAACTACTCCGTCTATTAAAAAGACAAGTCCGAACGCAAATGCACGCCTAACTGCTCCAAGGTCATTTATGGCATATGCCATAAGTTCTCCTGTTTTTCTGTTATTATAAAATTTTGTATCCAGTGATTGAAAATGCGCAAAAAGCTTTGCTCTCAGGAAGCATTCAAGATCCCTTGCCCGTCCCATTAAAAAATACCGCCATGTAAATTTCAGCAGGAACACAGTCAACGCAATGCCAACCATAAGCAGAACCAGAAAAGTTATCTGTTTCTGGTCTGCCGTACGTTCTCTAAGTTTATCAATGATATTTCCCTGAAGCTGTGGTATAGATGTCTGTAATAAACTTGTAGCAATAAGTGCTGCGATCCCTATTAAATACTTAACTATATTCTTTTTTACAAATTCTCCTAAAATCCATTTCTTAACCATCGCTTCCCCCTATTTATACGTATAAATTCTTATAAAAAACAACTCTGCCTTATTCTTTTATAATTTGCTAAAGCATCATTCTGTCATTTTTTATAAATCACAAACCATATTAGTTATAAATATTAATAACAGGAATATCTATGTTAACTGGAACCCCGCGGAGTGAATTTCCATTCAAGCACTACAACATTATTTGATACCTTGCCGTCCATTATGTCGAAGAGCATTTCACAGCCTGTATATCCCATATCATATACAGGGCTCTCTATTGTTGACAATGAAGGATATGACATTGATGAAAACTTAGATACGCCTATAGCAATGATGGCTATATCTTCAGGAATTTTTATACCATTCTTTGCAGCATATCTAAGAAACCTGAAGCCTATTCCTGTAGTTTCGCAAAAAGCAGCTCCAGGTATATTCTTATTCCCTTTAAAATAACTTTCAAAGCATTTCTCAATATCATCTTCAGCGCCGGCAGTATTAAGCAATATATTATCTTCTACCGGAATACCGCATCTTTCCATTGCTGTAATATATCCGTTATACCTTCTGTCATTTAAATTACCTATGCCTCCTCCGAAATAAGCTATTCTGTCTATACCTTTGCTTTGAAAGTGTTTTACCCCTTCTATAATGGCATTTACCATATCCGTTCTTACAATATTGTTCGTGTCTATTTTTATATTATTATGTATGATTACAAAGGGTATATTGTTTTCTACAAGAAAGGCGCATTGTTCATCCGTAATATTGGCATAGGCAAATATTATGCCGTCAATTCTGTTTGAACTATAGTATTTTATATATTCAGAATCTTCTATTTCATGTGATTTATCAAAACACATCATTATTGAATAGTTTCTGGGCAGAAGAGCATCTTTTATTCCTTCAAGCGTCTTCATAAACATAAAATTCGATACATTTTTATCAGAAACAATCCCTATTGACATTGACTTTTTAAGGCGCATACTTCTGGCTATAAGGTTTGGATGATAGTTAAGCTTTTTTGCAGCCGCAATTACCGCTTCTCTGGTCTCCTTTTTGATTTTAACGCCTTTAACGTTATTCAATACATAAGATACAGTTGCTTGTGATACACCAGCTTCACGTGCAACATCAATACTTGATACCCTCTTTTCCCTGCCCATTTTACCACCCTTAAGCATGTATATTATAATATACGTATATTATTTATACGTATAAATTACTTTATAAGTCTATATCTAATATAATATTTAGTCAAGTTATTATACAGCTTAAATATAATAATTAATGTTAATTATCTGAACCATAGCACCCCTTTCTAAATAATATTTAATTCTGAAATGCCCTATACAATTTTAGAAATTTAGGTTATTATTAAGTGATAAACAGTAAAGGAGTAATTTATATGAGTAAAAATAACGAAGTACTTGCAACTGTCGGTGACAGGAAAATAACACAATATGATTTGGACATGGTTATGAAAAATCTTGACCCAAGGACGGCAGCACAGTTTAACGGCGAAGAGGGCAAAAAGCATCTTCTTCAGGAACTGGTAAATCAGGAACTTCTTTATCTAGATGCAATAGATAATCAGCTTGACAAAGACCCAGCCTACATTGAAGAAGTAGAAAATATGAAAGATGCCATATTGAAAAAACATGCTGTCAATAAGCTAATGAATGAGATATCCGTCAGCGGAGAAGAAGTAGAGAGATTTTACAATGAAAACAAAGCATTGTTTTTTGGTCAGGAGAGCGTGAGAGCCAGCCACATCCTGGTTGACAATGAGATTGAAGCAAAAAGGATTTATAATGAAATTAATGAAGGTATGTCATTTGAAGAAGCAGCAAAAAAATATTCAAACTGCCCTTCGAAATCAAACGGAGGTGATCTGGGTTACTTTACCAGAGGCAGAATGGTGCCTGAATTCGAAAATGCAGCTTTCGGACTTGAAATAGGTAAAGTAAGCAGCCCTGTGAAATCCCAATTTGGTTATCACCTTATAAAAGTTACTGACAAAAAACCCGCAGAACAAAAATCATTTGATGAATCAAAAAATCAAATCGCAAATATGCTGCTTGCAAATAAACAACAAGAAGTTTTCTATAAAAAACTCGAGGAACTTAAAGATAAATATGAAGTAAAGGTAAATATTTAAAGATTGATATTTTCTAAAAGCAAACAGGGTATGAAGATATATTGCAATTCTTCATACCCTTATCTATTGTTTATAATGCCGTTTTATCAGATTTGTCCTTTTGATGTGTAATCTCTCATAAATGGTTTTATCATTAAACCGAAATTTCAGCTTAATTATAACAATGCAATCTACTCATGTTTTACAATATATTACAAATTTGAAGCCTTGTGCGCTTCATCATCTTCATTAAATGCTTCAGCAACTTTCCTGAACTTACCTTCCAATTTTGATATTTTTATATTATGGCTGTCAAGCTCTGATCTTGCAACCTGGTTTGAGTGTTCTATTGCTTTTACAATATTATATATTTCATCCTGACGTGCTTCTAATTGATTAAATCTATCAGTATATTTTTTGTCCATATCGTCAATTCGTTTATCCAGACTGTTAATTCGTTTATCTAGACTGTTAATTCGTTTATTTATCGACTTTAACTCTTGAAGCACAGCCATTTGGAATTCGTTACTCATCATAAAATATCCTCTAGGTTTTACCATATTAAATATTTTATACTAGTCCAATATAAATATAATACTTTTTCAGAAATAAAATTGCAATAGTAAAGGCAAAAAATATAAATTTGAACCATATTATCTATTTATATACTTTTTTATCATAATTTAACTCTTAAGTTATCTGATTTATAAATAAATGTATTTTATCCAAAAGCTCCATTGCTTTGCTAATCTATATAAACTAATTCTAATATAATCTATTGAAATGTGTTATATGCAATTAATTATATATTTTACTTCGTAATCTCTAACAATCTTTTCATAAAATTAAAGGAACGGTTTTCATCATATAGCCAAAAAGCCGTTCCATTAATTATGATTATTGTATTGTCTTATTGTAATTTCCGGCTGTAAAGCTTCGTCATTTTGTGAAGCTGCTCAACTTCTATCCTGTTTGCCACGCTAAATGCCGATGCATTTTTTGATCTGGTATGGAGCGATATGTCAATACCCTCAAGCTGCATATTATATTTTGCGTTTACAGGATAGAGCTGCAGCTCTATAAGAGCTGACAGGGTTAAAAACCACTGCAGTTCATCAGCCTTTTCCGGATATTTGTCCCAATTTTTGGTCAGCCAGACATACAGATTTGACTGAAAATTCGCCATTACGCCGCTGAAGCCTGATACACCGAAACGAAGTGACTCCAGCAAAGTCGCAGTATTTGCATTAAATATCTTAAGGCCCGTACCTTTTACAGCTTCAACTTTAGCCTTTAGCTGGTCAGGATCACAGCAAGTATCTTTCAGAAAATAAAAGCGTCCTGTGTCTGCGCACCATTTTAAAAGCTCAGGGGAAATCAGGCGTTTATACGGATAAGGACACTCATAAAATCCAAGCGGAACTTCAGGAATAGCATCCAGTAACTTCTGAGCGTTTTCTTTCCATATATCATCCGATTCATCCTTGGATGCAAGGCGGTTAGATACAAGTACGAGCGCATCTACACCTGTATTTGCAATAGCTTTGAGCTCAGTTATCTGATCTTCTATGGAATCGGAAATATGTCCGGAAGCTATTACAGGAACACGTCCTGCTGCCTTTTTTACTGTAAATTCCGCAATCTTCACTCTTTCTTCAAGTGACAGGAAAAACATCTCACTTGACTGGCAAACAGCAAAAAGTCCGTCAACCCCGTTTTTTATATACCATTCGATTATTTTCTCAAGACCTTCGTAATCCACCTTATTATCTTCAGTAAAAGGTGTTATCATGGTTGGCCATACACCATCACAAATTCCTTTATTCATTTTAACCCTCCGCATTTTATTAACTTCATAGACTCAAACATGAACATTATACTACAGTAGCATCCTGAAAGCAAAGATATGATATTATAATAAATGATGGTATATGGAATGTAATAATTTATAAAAATTAAAATAATATTATTGATATAGAATGTTAAATATAATAATGATATTTATAGAACTTCATAATCTAAATATTTGCCAATTTACTGTGTTAAATTATTTTAGCCTTATAATATAATATAAATCTTATAAATTTTATAAAAGAGGACTAAAAATGCCAAACTTGATTACTCATTATATTTATTCGCATGAAATTATAAAAGCAACAGACAATAAAAATATAATAAAGACTGTATCTGATTATGAAAATGTATTTAATCTCGGAGCCCAAGGCCCTGATATATTTTTCTATTATAAAATATTCAATTTCCTTGGCGCTAAAAAAATCAGATATATAGGAAGTCGTATGCACAAGGAACTTACCGGTGAATATTTTAAATCAGTACTGCAATATATAAAAAAAACTGACGGGCGTGAATACGAAATATTAAGTTCATACCTATATGGCATAATTTCTCATTATGCCATAGATTTGTGCACGCACGCATACATATATTATAAAACCGGCTTCGTTCGTAAAGGTGAATCATATACTTACAAATATTCCTGTCATCATCGCAGCTTTGAGACGGCTATAGACACTATACTGGCTTTTGAAAAACTCGGTATGCCCCCATATAAAATCAGACCTTACAAACTGATATCATTAAAGAAAGATGTACGACACATTATAGCAAAAATGGTCAGCGAAGCAGTTAATAAGACATACGGTACATCAATAACAATAAACCATGCATACAAAGCAATAAGAAGTATGTACAGGATTTTTCTTCTTCTCAGCGACAGAAGCGGTACAAAAAAGAATCTGCTTGACCTATTGGAAAAGCTGCTTTGCCAGCCTGCCTTCTTATCAAGCGCAGTCTATCCTGTCAAAATAAAAAATGATATAGACTTTATGAATAAAAGCCACTCCGTATGGTATCATCCATGTGATAAAAGCATTGTGCACAGGGAATCATTTTATGATTTACTGGATAATGCCGTAAAAGAAGGCAAAGAATTATGTCAGGCTACATATGAATATCTCAGTGGCAGCACAACCCTCGATGAAATACTGAAACGCATCGGAAGCCGGTCATATGCTTCTGGTATAGAGTGCGATACTGATTGTGTATTTTTATATCATGACTGTGTATATGAAAAATAGTACAAAGCAATATAAAATAAATCAATTAGCACAACAAGTTACTTTAATAATTCATTGAGCATAACTTCCCGATTATTCATAAACTGTTTTGTAATCATGTAATGCTCAGTTTCTTCATAATTAACTTTATATATTCCGTTGTCATCGATTTTATATATAATCGAATCCGGATATGCCATTAAAATTGGTGAATGCGTAGATATAATAAACTGTGAATCCTTTTTTACCAGTTCATGTATTCTGGCAAGCATCATCATCTGCCTGAACGGAGACATAGCTGCTTCAGGCTCATCAAATATATAAAATCCATTCCCACCAAGCCTGTTCATCAGGAGAGCCATGAATGATTCTCCATGTGACATTTCGTGGAGAGACATTCCTCCATATGAATTCTTCAATGGCCCGCCGAACGAAGGTACTTCGTCCATTTCATCTATATTGGTTGCAAGGTTATAAAAGCTTTCAGCCCTGAGAAAATAACCATCACGAGCCTTTTTTATTCCTTTGCGCAGAATTATATATTTATATAATTCAGAATGAGTCGGGCGTGTAGAAAAATTAAAATTCAAGGACCCTCCTTCTGCATTAAAGCCATATGCCACAGCAATTGCTTCTATAAGAGTAGACTTGCCGGCTCCGTTTTCACCTACAATAAATGTAATTGAAGGATGCAGAGATATCTCATGCAGTTCCTTGATTGCAGGAATATTATATGGATATTTGCTGAAATCTTTTATTTTATTTCTGTTTAGTATAACTTCCCGCACGAAGCTGTTATCATCAAAAAAATTGTTTTTACTGTTCATTTAAATATCATCCTTGAAAATATCTGTTAAGTTTCATATCAACAGAAATTTTACCGCCCCACTGTTTTTTATTTTCTATAGTTATTTAAGAACAATAGCTTTACCTTTTTTAGCATTTTTCCTCTGCTGTGTACAAAATAATAAGTTGATAACGGCCACCAAGCAGCAGCAAAAATCGGGTATAAGGCCCATATGGTATTAGGTGTAAATGTAACATTAACAGTGATAAAAAACACCGCTATTATAATGGAGCCCACTACTGAATAAGTAAAAAATTGTCTCTTACGCACAAAACAAAGCGTAACAGGCCACCAAAGGATGGCAAAGCCCGGGAAAATTGCCCAGGGATAATTAGGGGCAATTAATATATTCAGTATTGTATAATAAACAATTGTGCATACGCATCCGACTATTGAAAAAGGCAGCGTTCCCACTTTTTTGCCGGTATGCATAATTATAGGCCACCATATTAACACATATATGATATACAAACACCAAGGATGAGATGGTGTAAAGATATAATTAATCGATGCAAAAAACAATGAAAACAGTATAAATCCAATTACCGAAAGCCTTTTTGCCTTTCGCTTCATTATGTAATATGTACTTATAGGCCACCACATAATAAAAAATGCGGGATATATAAACCATAAATGTTCAATACCGGTTATTAAATTTACAATTGCCAAAAAAACAATGGTCATTATACTTCCTGCAGTGGCAAACCTCAGAGTAAGCTTATACATGATAACACCCCCTGTTTTCACTGTATTTCACAATTGCTTTATTACCGTATCACCCTATGACTCTGCTTTTTATTTAATTATTTATTATAAACGCATTTAAACTTACTTACCATATATATTATATATGATAAAGTACTCTGTGGTGGAGTTATAATAACGTACATAATTTCTTCTGTCAATATATTTGTGATATTTTATGTAAGCATTGTAATAATTCGCTTGTTATTAATACAATCCTTATATGATTAATTGCTATTACATATAAAAATCTGAGTCGCTAAGGATGAAGTTTTTTAGCAATATTCTGGCTTCATTTAGATTATCACATATGTAATCAGGTTGTTCCTTTGCAATTATATCCCGTGAAAATGATGTAGTAACAGCTATGCATTTCATACCAGCCGCTTTTGCTGCCTGAATTCCGTTTATTGCATCTTCAATCACAATGCAATTTTCAGGTTTCGTTCCAAGTTTTTTTGAGGCATGCAGGTAAATATCGGGTGAAGGTTTTTTATGCTGAACATCTTCTCCACTGATTATTGCATCAAAATAATCCTTTGCTATTCCCGCAGCCTTCAGATTTGCATTAATCTTGACCAAATCTGCACTGCTAACCAATGCCATTTTGTTCTTATTGCTTTTTAACATATCTAAAAGTCCAATAACCCCATCAAAAACTTTTATTTTTTCATCTACTATATCAAGATATATCTGATAAACCCTTTCTTTCATTTCTGACTTGTATTTAACACCGTATTTTTCTGCGACACCACCTATATACCTGTCTTCGCCTGCACCAACAAAAGGTATAAAATCTTCAGGCCTGGCATTTATTCCATATTCCTTCAGTCCTATGATCGCCGCTTCATTTATCACTGTTTCAGAATCCACCAGTACTCCGTCCATGTCAAATAATACTGAATATTTCACGTCAATTCCCTCTCTCAAAAATTTTATTGTATTTCCCAAATTAATATCAAATATTGAATTTCCAACTATTATATCTTTCCCTTTTTATTTTTGCCATTTCCTTCTGGTTTTGTACCTGTTGCAATTTTCCTTTATCAATTACCCATAATTCTGAGAAGATTAATATTCTCAGAATTATTTTTCACTTTTTCAACAGCCCTTTTAATATAAGAATGCAGTTTATCCATAAACACATCTTCGGTAGTTTCTTCGTTTTCAATCATAACAAGACCTTTCTCTCAGCTTGCCGTCAGGGAAGGGCTTAAAAGCTCCCTTGCAGTTCGGCGCACAAGTTCAACAATCGCTTCCCCTTTTAAAGTAGGAGTTATAACCTGAGTCTTGCTGTTAATCTTAATATACCCGATATCATTCAGCTTCTTTATTATACCTGCGCGAGTGGCAGATGTTCCAATGCCGCAGGTTTTTATCTGTTCCCTCAGTTCTTCGTCTTCTATAAACTTACCTGCTTTCTCCATGGTTATAATTAAGGAACCGTCTGTATATCTTGTAGGCGGTTTTGTTTCCTTTTCTTCAAGTTCCAGTTCTTCTATACTAATCTTTTCATTTTCTACCAATTTATGAATTGGAGAATCAGTAATATCTTCATCACTTTTTGATGCAGTAATCTCATATACAGCTTTCCAACCGGCTTCTTTTAACGTTTTGGCGTTTGACATAAAAATTTCACCATTAACCATTGTCTCTACTTTTACCGTATTGAATTCTGCAGGAGGATAGAAAATTGCAAGGAACCTTTTAACAATAAGATTATAGATATTCCTTGTGTTTTCATCCATAGTTGTCAGTTCGGCAGTTACGTAGGTCGGTATAATGGCATAATGGTCCGTTACCTTACCGTTATCCACGTACCTTTTAGTAGTTTTTTTGATTCTCAGTTCTCCAAGCTCTTTTATATCTTTAATATACCCGCTGAATGCCTGATTTTTATATAGACCGTTCAATACTTTCGGTACTTCGCTTAAAACATCGGTAGATATAACTCTGCTGTCAGTCCTGGGGTAGGATATCAGCTTTTTTTCATAAAGGTTCTGGGCTATTTCAAGAGTTTTATCTACAGGTATCTTGTACTTTTTATTTGCCTCAGACTGCAGTTCAGCCAGATTAAACAGCAAAGGCGGTTGTTCTTTCTTTACCTTTATTTCAACTTTTTTTATTACTGCTTCCTTTCCTTTTAGCTTTTCTATTATTTCAAGTGCCTCTGCCCTGCTGATATGTTTTTCATTTTCACCATCATCAGATTGTTTTTTCCCATTCTTCTTTTCAGGCTGCCATTTTCCTTTGTATTCAATATTACTGTTAAAAGACTTAAAATTTGCTATAACTCCGTAATGTTTTGTGGGTACAAAATTTCTGATTTCCTGTTCCCGGTTAACTACCAGACCCAAAACACATGTCATAACTCTTCCAATTGCTATGACGGAAGGTTTGCTCTCTTTTAAAAGAGCCGATAAATTTCTTCCATATTGACAAGTATAAACCCTGCTTAAATTCATACCAAAAAGCCAGTCTTCTTTTGCCCGGCTGTAGGCAGCCCTTGACAGCGAATCATATTCCCTTATATCCTTTGCAGTTTCTATTCCCTTTTTTATCGCTTCTTCCGTCTGGGATGAAATCCATACTCTTTTAACCGGCTTGTTGCTTCCGCTCTGATTATAAACAAGTCTGAATATATATTCACCTTCCCGGCCGCTATCGGTACAGGCATAGATAATGTCAACGTCATCTCTGCGCATCAGCTTGCTTATTATATCAAATTGCCTCTTTATTCCTTCATCGTCTATCACTATATATTTGTACTGTTTGGGTATTATAGGCAGGTGCTCAACCTTCCATTCTTTGTACTTAGGGTCGTAAGCATCAGGAAAAGCCATAGTAACTAGATGACCGAAGCACCATGTTACTATAATATCATTTGATTCCGCAAAACCTTTTTCTCTGTCCCTCCGGGATATTTTAATTCCGAGAACAACTGCAAAGCTTGCCGCTACGGAAGGTTTTTCAGTTATATACATTTTTTTACCCAAGAATATTCCCCTTTATGCATTCTTCTCTTTCGTTGACTATTATAAAACAAGACTATTATGTTTTCAAATATTCCATCATTTACAGGTGGAAATTTAAAAACTCCTCTGTTATAATGGCAAAACGCCGAATCTTCCAAAAAGGAAGTACGGGGGACGCAATATCATGGGGTGAATCTCCGTAACCGGAGTAGGGTTGCCTCAGCCCAAACCCGTCAACTAACCCCGGAGGCTAAAAGGAGGAAAATAAAATGTTGAGGTTAATTTTAAAGAAGGCAAAAGCTTTTATATTTACACTGCCGTTGGCAATAGTTTTCATGTCCCAGACAGCTTTTGCGGCAAACTACACGGTAGTGAAAGGAGACTCTCTCTATAAAATCGGTACTACCTTCGGTACAACAGCAGAATATCTGAAGCAGAGCAACAATCTTGGGGGCAATACAATCTATCCGGGACAGGTATTAAATGTGCCAGCAGCTACTTATACAGTAAAAAGCGGTGATACATTATATTTAATTGCCAAAAACAATAATGTAACTCTCTCAGCTTTAAGAGCGGCAAATAACAAATGGAATGATATGATTTATCCAGGCCAGACCCTTTTAATACCTAAAGCTTCAGGTTCCACAGCAAGCCAGACTACACAAAAAAATTCAGCAGTTATATCATATACAGCCAGTGAACTTGACCTTCTTGCCCGTCTTATAGAAGCCGAAGCAGCAGGTCAGTCATATACAGCCAAAGTTGCAGTAGGTGCAGTAGTAATTAACAGGGTTCAAGACCCGCGTTTTCCTAATACAATTACCGATGTAATATATCAGGTAGACCATGGATATTATCAATTTACACCTGTGCTAAACGGATGGATCAACAAACCTGCGTCCCAAGAGTCAAAAAATGCGGCATATGCCGCCTTGCATGGCTCTGACCCAACAAACGGAGCAGTATATTACTTCGATGACAGCACCACAAACACATGGCTTTGGTCGAAACCTATAGCATTAAGATCGGGCAATATGGTTTACACCTATTAATATAAATAAAATAAATATAATACTATATCATAAAAATACCTCAGTAAAGAGACCTCAAATATTTTGCAGGTCTCTTTTTTTTCAATTTAATCCATAGTGCTATTTGTTTTGTGGAAGAAACCTTGTGGAGAAGCTCATATCACCTGTTAATCCGTACCTAAATTAAGCGAATTCACTGTTTGAACAGAATAATTATATATATAACAAATCAAGATTATTCTGCGAGTTTGAATTCGTAGCAGCTGTATTTATATGTTCTTGGCATCGCAACTCGGTTTTCTGGAACAAAATCAACAAGCACAACAAGCTTATTAAACTTTACTACTGACAAATGTGTTATATCTGTATATATTATATATATACAGTACGTACAGTAAAGGAGTGATATTATTTCATGGATATAATTATTTCAAATTCCTCCGATGAGCCTATCTATGAGCAAATAGTAAAACAAATAAAAAACCTCATATTGCAGGGCGAGCTAAGTGACGGAAATCCCCTTCCGTCCATAAGAGCCTTAGCGAAAGAACTGCAAATAAGTGTTATCACAACTAAGAGAGCATATGACGAACTTGAAAAAGAAGGCTATATCGTGACCGTAGGTGGAAAAGGTTCGTTTGTAGCCGCACAGAGCAAAGAAATGCTGAAGGAAACAAGGCTTAAAATTTTGGAAGAAAAGCTGATTGAAGCTGTAAACAGCGCAAAAATTGCAGGTATAAGCCTTGATGAGCTTAAGGAAATGATTAGAGTTTTGTACGAGGAGGAATGAAGATGGAAAAGATATTGGAAGTGTCAAACTTAAGTAAGAAGTATAAAGGGTTTTCTCTCAGTAACATTAATTTTTCCTTGACAGCGGGTTTATCATGGGTTTCGCAGGCCCTAACGGTTCAGGCAAAACAACTGCCATCAAGCTTATAATGAACCTTTTAAAAAGGGACAGCGGTGAAATTAAAATATTCGGTCTGGATAATATTAAATATGAAAAAAGATAAAAGATAATATAACGATAAGAATTATTTTAATGAGGAATTAACCGTTGAACAGATGAAAAATGTCATTTCCCCCTTTTACTCAAAATGGGATTAAAAACATTTAAAAATGCCTTTCGGATTTTTCCCTGCCTGCTGACAAGAAAATTAAACATTTATCTAAAGGAATGAAAATGAAGTTTTCCTGGCTATTGCCGTTTCCCATAATGCTAGGCTTCTAATCATGGATGAACCGACATCAGGTCTGGATCCTGTAATAAGAAATGAGTTTTTAGAAATATAATCCTATATTATACAGGACGAAAATAAAACAGTGCTTTACTCAACACATAACACTTCTGATTTGGACAAAATCGCAGATTATATAGTATTTCTGAATAAGGGAAGGATTATTCTAAATGCTTCAATGGAACAAATAAACGAGAATTTTGCTGTTGTAAAAGGAAAAAAGGAATTGTTAAACAATCCGGAAATAGTTAAGAAAAATCACAGCTTTCTCAATTCCTGTTAACCGCATGTCCGTTGATCGCAATGAGGTATTATGTTGATTATTTAAAAGTAAATCAGGAAAAACAGTGGGCACAGAATCTGATTCACTTTTTATCAACTAAAACCTTATCGACTAATACCGATTTTCAAATATTACTATATATAATTCTTATAACTTTAATTTTTACTACTTTGTCCTATATGATTTCTTTAAAAATATATAAAGACAAAGAATTTTAAGCTGCAAATAAGCCGGTTTCCCAACTGAATTTATCTCTACAGTTGTGTCATAACCAGAAATTATAAGATAAAATTTATATTTGCAATTTATAATCATACGGCAACCGGCTTATTTTGCAATGTTGTTTTTTTACATAGCTTAGTTGTATAATCATATTTATTAGTTTAGCTTTAAGTAAACTTTATCGTTTTCATTATATGCTTCTTTTAATTTATTTGTCATCAAGCAAACTCTCTTTTATCTAAACTCGTCAGGATTATTGTTTTTTATCTAATTAAATAATAAATATGTTTGCAATTTTAACTGCATATAGCGGGATTCTCAATAAAAATAAATATTAAAATCATAGCCTCCGGACTATTTCTTTCACCAATAAAACAAATTTTTTTTCAACCTTGGCGGCAATCTCCATAACCTCACTATGATTCATAGGCTGCTCCAATATCCCTGCCGCCATATTTGTTATGCAAGATATGCTAATCACATCCATGCCGGAATGTTTTGCTGTTATAACTTCAGGAACCGTAGACATGCCAACGGCGTCAGCCCCAAGTTTTTCAAGTGCCCTTATTTCAGCCGGAGTTTCATACATCGGCCCCTTTGCAAAAGCATATACACCTTCTTTCAGTTCCACTCCGACTGCTTTGGCAGCTTTCATTGCCTTGTCCCTTAATTCCTTATTATAAGCTTCTGACATATCATTAAATCGCGGCCCGAATTGCTCTATGTTTTCTCCTCTAAGGGGCGAAGGAGAAAATAATCCGATATGATCGTTTATTAACATTAAATCTCCCGGCTTGAAGGTTTTATTGATTGCCCCTGCCGCATTAGTAACTATAAGGGTTTTAATGCCCATACATGTAAATACTCTAATGGGAAAAGTAACAACGGAAATCTCTTCACCTTCGTAATAATGAACACGCCCTTTCATTACAAGTACTTTATGCCCTTCCATGTCACCATATACCAGCTTGCCATCATGCCCCTTTACTGTAGGAACAGGAAAATTAGGTATATCTTTGTAATCCACTTCAATTTGATTTTGTATTTCATTAACCAAAAACCCCAGACCTGTACCAAGAATTATTGCAATGTCTGGTTTTTCACTTATTCTCGATAGAATAAACTCAGAGGCTTGAAGCGCTTTCTCATAAATATTCTCCATATGAACCCATTCCTCCTTAACGGTATATTACATGTATTATACCATTAATTATGATTTTAAATCAGTTATATTTTTATAAAACTCACCTACATACATAAAAAAGTGCTATAATATTATACTGTGATTATTATACTGATATTTTCTATTTCCCAGGTTGTTTCAATACATCCGCCTGAAAATCAAGCATAGCTCACCAGGCAGAATTAAGAGAGAAAGAACATAAGCATCATCCTGCATGAAGAGTAGATATCCCTGAAGATATTGCTCATGCATGTTTATTTCTATGCTCGGAAAAATCAGGCTTTAACGCAGGTACAAACCTTATCGTTTACTGTTGAATAACGATAAAAATGATATATGAAGAATAAATTATTGCAAAACTATAGATTTTTTATATAAAAAGTAGGATAATATTTATAATATTTCGAAGGGAGTCTTGTATTATGTCTTATCAAATCAGAATTGAAAAAACAACAAATCCAAAACAAAAGCCTGATCAAAATAATCTTGGCTTTGGCAAATATTTTACAGATCATATGTTTATTATGGATTACACAGAGGGTAAGGGTTGGCATGATCCACGCATTGTCCCTTATGGTCCGCTAAGCCTTGATCCTTCATGTATGATATTCCATTATGGACAGGCTATATTTGAAGGACTTAAAGCATACAAAGCAGAAGGTGGAAAAATACTTCTTTTCAGACCTCATAAAAACATGGAGAGAGTAAATATTTCAAATGATAGGCTTTGCATACCTCCTATCGATGAAGAGTTTGGCGTGGAAGCAATTAAAACTCTGGTCAATATTGATAAAGACTGGATTCCTGAAGCAGAAGGAACTTCCCTGTATATCAGGCCGTTTATAATTGCTACTGATCCATACCTGGGAGTAAAACCCTCAAGCACATATAAATTTATAATTATACTTTCACCGGTGGGTGCTTATTATCCTGAAGGTATCAACCCTGTTAAAATATATGTAGAAGACAAATATGTTCGTGCCGTAAGAGGCGGTATCGGATACGCCAAAACACCGGGTAATTATGCTGCAAGCCTTAAAGCACAGGTTGTAGCTCATGAAAGCGGATATACACAGGTACTGTGGCTTGACGGCGTCGAAATGAAATATGTAGAAGAAGTAGGTACAATGAATGTATTCTTTAAAATAGACGGTGAAATAATAACACCTGCACTTCATGGAAGCATTCTTGCAGGTATAACAAGAGATTCGGCAATACAACTGTTAAGGAGCTGGGGATTGAAAGTAACTGAACGTAAACTTGCGGTACAGGAAATATTTGATGCATACGATGCGGGCAAACTTGAAGAAGCTTTCGGCACAGGAACTGCAGCAGTAATATCACCGATAGGAGAACTAAAATGGGAAGACAGGAAAATCGTAATCGGTGGTGGTAAAATCGGTGAAATATCACACAAGCTTTATGATACAATAACCGGCATACAAAGCGGTAAAGTTGAAGATACAATGGGATGGACCGTTGAAGTAAAATAGAATGTACTTATATTTTAAAAAACCTGCAATAAAGCTGTTGGCCAATAGCTTTATTGCAGGTTTTTTATTTACGAATAGACTTATTTTAGTTTTTCATATTTTATTTTAATCAATAATATATTAAAACTACCTTATGCCCGTATAAAATAGCTGCTTAAGCAAGTATGTAAGCACAAAAACAAATTATATCAATCACCCTTTAACTGAATAACATTATTATTGTAGAACAGAATTAGTAAGATATTTAGCTTTTTCATAATCCTTTTTCTTAACAGAAACAATATACTGTTTTTCATAGTCCATATTCATACCAAAACTGCCAAGATTACTTCTTGTGGAACCCCGTCCTAACCACTGACCTGAATGATTTACTACTTTATAAGTATACTTGATGCTTTCATTTTCAAGAATTTCTCTTACTTTTGACAACTCATTTAATGAATAGCCTATATATACCTCCCTCTATAATCTCTAATTTTCTTTCATTATCTCGCATTATCTTAGATTTTCGATTTCTTCAAAATAAGCTACATGAGCAGGTTTTACATATATACATAAATATGG
>Ga0134097_1001335_pt1 | contig 18585 bp, 15 predicted proteins | sample 8_3taG_FD_94450 | JGI IMG/M metagenome (GOLD analysis project Ga0134097, IMG submission 94450) | Switchgrass degrading microbial communities from high solid loading bioreactors in New Hampshire, USA - 8_30_10_142_A2 metaG | ecosystem: Engineered > Bioreactor > Semi-continuous > Anaerobic >... | reverse complement strand
TGTAAATCTGATGAAGGTAATAATGATTTAGAAATTACTAGTACTAGACAATGATCAACACTATTAATCCAGAGAGCATTTCTATCATAAACCCACCATTCAGACGAAAAGCTTATTTGGTCATTTATTGCAATAGTACAATTATTAGTCTTTTTTATTACATTATTATCAATACCAAAGTTATCAATTTGAACCTTATAATATTCTCCGTAATCATGTAACCAATTCCAACCACTATTGCCATTAAGAATAATGGGATCACTTATATTTTTTATTAATTGTCCTTTTAAATCAATTGTATCTCTAACGCCATTAGGAAGACTTTTTAAAATATAATTACAATAAAAAGTATCCTGAACATATGGAATAAACTGAGTAGGTATTGTGTCTCCTTCAATTAGAAACGGATTTTCAAATGTAAACGTACCATCGGCATTTTCTGTTTGTAAATATATTTTTAAATAATATGTATCAGGAGTCGTTGAAAATGTAATTTTACCATTAGGATTATCATTACTATATCCATCATTATTAGAAATAATATTTTTATTTTTATCCATGCATATATAATTCACTTTTGTATTACCTGACGGAGCACTAATGGTTGCTTTCATACTATATACTGTGGATGGTTTGACAGGAATTATAATATAACTATCACTGTTAGATTTTGAATTTGTCTGAACGGTATTATCATTTAATAGTCTGTAATCTTGTCCCAATTTCCACGCGCTAAATGGTGGCAGAAGATTCTGTCCAACACTCTTTATCCTAAAATTATTTGCTGATTTTATTCCTTCAATATATTCAAATTTTTTCAAGAGTTGTTCTGTAGTCAGCGCATAATCTTGTTCTGATAATTCAACCATCATAATGCCGTTAATTAAAACAGAAGTATTTGCTCCTGTGCTTATTCCGTAATATCCATCAGTAGCAGCATCATATTTCATACCAATTCTTGTCCAAGTAGGCGCTGATATGACAGTGCTACCAGCCTCATTAGCACCATACGGTGTATCTCTTCGATAAAGTCGAATGGTTCCACTAATGGTTTTGACATATGCAGATAAGAAAAACTTTTTCCCTTTAGTTTTAACGAACACACCTTTAGCATTTCCTACTGTTGGATGAGTAGTGACAATCTTAATACTTGGAGTATTAAATAGCATTTCAGATTCATCCAATGAATAACTAACACCTGTTGAGTTACCTCCGATATTGGTAGAATAATTATAGAATGCTGTTGTACTGCCAAATAAGTTATGAATAGTTCTTCCTTTAATAATAGCTTCTAACTGTCCGTTTACAGCTTCTGAAGGAACAGGAATCACTGAAGATGTTCCGCCGCCATTATCAGTAGTAACAGCCTGTACTTGCATTGTTCCAGATTGATAAACATCATCTGTTACAGTTGGTTTAGGGGTAGGCTGCTGATATACCGCTTCGTCTACTGTTGGGTCAGTAGTAACTATATCTTTTTCAATGTCTACGGCTTTTGCGCAATTAATCTTATTACCATTCAAAACCTTTCCTATCAACGAAGGAAGCGGGTCACAAGTAGATATAATTTTATTCTTAATTTGCTCTGCATTCATATTACTATACTTGCTTAAAATCAAGCTGGCTTCACCAGTTACAAAAGGAACTGCCATAGATGTACCGCTTTTTTCACCATATGTGTTGCCAGGAAGGGTGCTGAGTATTCTATCGCCAGGTGCTGCTACGTGTACTGTCGTCGATCCGTAATTAGCGTAACTTGGTAGATTACCATTCTTATCGATTGCGGTTACAGAAATTATGTTCGGTAAGTTATAGGATGCAGGGAAGTAAGGTGTTATATCATTATTAGTTCCGTAATTTCCTGCAGCACATACAAATAATAGGGAAGACTCCTGCATTGCTTCTTTTAGTGCTAAGCTTTCTACTGAACTTGTCCAACTGCAATTTACTATTTTGGCTCCCATTGATTCAGCATAATCGAAAGCTTCTATTATGTCACTAACAAAGCCAGTACCATTATTAAATGCTTTTAAAACCATAAGTTGTGACTTTGGGGCTATTCCTGAAATACCTTCATTATTGTTTTTTATTGCTGAAATGACGCCACCAACTGCTGTTCCATGACCTAAAGTATCCTCAACATTTCCATTATCATCAATCAGATTGGCTCCAAAATAATCATCTGTAATTCCATTGTGATCATCATCTATCCCGTTATCAGGTATTTCATTAGTGTTTATCCAGATATTATCTTTAAGATCGATGTGATTAACATCAACTCCTGAATCAATGATAGCAACAATTGTTCCTTCACCTTGTGATTCTGACCATGCAGTTACTACATCAGCACTTACATTTTCAACACTTGCTGAATTAGAAGTATTACCAAGACCCCATTGTTCAGATAAAAGAGAATCATTAGGTATTAAAAAAACCTCTCTGTCAGGTTCAATATATGCAATATTGGAGTCAATTCCTTCAGCCTTTAAATTATCTAACAATTCTTCCTTGGTTATTTTTGTTTTAGTGGTGATTACATCAAGGCCATTTTTAAAATGCTTGTTTTTAATCTGTTTACTGCCTTTAATCTTATTTTTTATCTTATCTTTTACAGTTTTACTTGCAGATTTGGTCTTGTACTTAATAATAAACTTATCTGTGACTGGACCATCATATGATTTCTCTACGATAGGTATTGGTGATAGTGTTTCTTGCATACTTTGTTCTTGATGATTTCCTGCTTGCTGTATCGCTTCTATTGATGTTGTGTCATTTTTTTTGTTTTGTTGTTTCGCATCAGTAAAGCCTGGCATTAGTAACAATGTTAATATCATTGTTACTAAAATCATAATTGATGTTAATTTCTTACTAATTTTACGTATGTTCATAATATTACCTCCTAAATACATATTTGTATATTAAATGCTTGTCAATAATTATATCGTAATAGTGTCGGAATAAGCAATATAAAGTCATCGCAAGTTTCGACATGCAATGATGATATTTGTCGGCTGATGTCGAATATGCTTTGGACATTATTTGATGGATATTTTATTGTCACCCGTCACCAATTGGCTGTATTCATTATGGATCATTGCTTTTAGAGGTAATAATATAGGGTGGTGGTAATAAGGTATCGTCATCACTAATATTGGCTTAAAGACGGAGGGCGGCATTATGATGACGACATGACGATAGAATAAATACTAAGCTGCCTTCTACATGATTGGCAGTTTTTTTGTGTAATATTTTTCTTGTTAGAATTTGTATCATAATGTATAATTATGGTATGGCTTGCAAAAGAGAGTGGACAACATGGTGTTAAGGAATACATAAGAGATGGATATGCTGCGAGGATAATATTCAAGTTAGTTGAAATGGCTAGTAGTACGTATTATTACTAGAGGAGTTTAAAAGACAAGAGAAAAGATTCAAAGGATAGCAGGCAAGGGAAAAAGCCTCCGGGATATTCCCTGGATGAGAGAGGGAAAAGAATAAGAGATGGAGATACTATTTCAAAGATAAGGGAAGTAATTAGCGGAGAGTGTAGTTTTATGGATATAAGAAGGTAACAGTTTCATCTGAGGACGGAGTGCAAGATAAAAAAATCAATAAGAAGAAAATATACCGTGCCATAGCTTAACCACATCACTAGGATTTATATATAATGGTGGACTGTTTTTAGGATGTAAATAAGTTAATTTTATTCAATATCTATGATACTTGGAGCGGAGAAGAAAATATGACAGATATCCATAGAAAAAAGAATAGCTTATTGCGTATTGCAGCAACGGTTTTATTATTTATATATCTTTGCTTTTTATTTTGGCGATTGTTTTTTTATGCTTATGATAATATTCATAGGAGTCAATTTAGTGAAATGAAATATAATATCGTTCCATTTAAAAGTTTGGTTGAGATGGTAACTTCTTTAAAGAAATATGGCTTTATAGCATGGGGATATAACTTATTTGGAAATATCGTTGTATTTATCCCATTGGGATTTCTTCTTTTATATGTTATTGATAATAAGTTTCAAAAGATAATGCTGATTTCATTTTGCATCATATTATTTGCAGAACTAATGCAGTTGGTATCCCGTCTTGGAATATTTGATGTTGATGATATCATCCTTAATCTTCTGGGGTGTCTAGTCGGATATTTTATCAATGGTTCTATTGGGCGGAAAAGATTTAATGGCAGAGTGAGATGATAAATAAAAGATAAGCTTTATCATATTGACCATAATTCTTTGTACAGTTATAGCGTCAGCAACATATTTTATTATCACCATTTCTTGAGGAAGATAGACAAATAAAAAATATTCCATTAAGATTTATTGCAGAAACTTTTGGTGCTTCAATCACATGAGATGAAAAGACAAGCTCAGTTGAGATCAAAAACAATGATGTAGAGGTCAATATAACTATTGGACAAAAGACTTTCATTGTAAACGGTAAAAATAAGGAGACTGATGTTGCACCGCAAATCATTAATGGGAGAACATTTTTGCTGTTAAGTGCGTTGACAGAAGCGATGAATAAGCAGGTAGAATGGGATGAAGAAACAAAGATGATTATTATTGGAGATAGTAAAGCTGCTATAAATGAGATTAAAGATAATACGTTACTTTATAGTGTTTTTCCAAATATTATGGTACTAGAGATGAATGACTGATCAACTTTATTTTTATTATTGTATTAAATTGTCAAGAGTGACAAGGAGTTTTTATGGAAACATTAGTTATAAGCTTTGTACCAACAATTATGAAGAATGATAGAATTATGGTTCCATATATCTTTAACAGTTTCACTATTTTTAATTTATAGGTGATAATTTATATAATATAAAGAAAGGGTGTTTATTAATGAAATATCAGATTAAACAGAAAATATTCTCATTAGGAGACAAGTTTATTATTAAAGATGAGTTTGGTAATGAAAAGTATTATGTCCAAGGGAAAGTGATATCTTTAGGTGATAAGCTTACAATGTTTGATATGCAGCAAAATGTACTTGCATATATTGAACAGGAGTTATTCAGGTTTTTGCCTACGTATAATATTTATATTAACGGTATGCATATAGCAAGAGTAAGAAAAGAATTTACTTTATTCCAATCAAAGTTTACTATTGAAAGTAGTAATGGACATTACACAGTACAAGGTGACTTCTTTGCTCATGAATTCATTATTTATAAGAACAATTCTGTTGTTGCTACAGTGAGTAAAAAGTTTTTCTCGTTTTCTGATACGTATGGTGTCGATGTAAATGATAATGAAGACCAGGTATTCATATTAGCTCTTGTGATAGTGATTGACCAGGTGCTTCATGATAATAAGAAAAATAACTCGTAATGAGATGTAATATGGAGATATTAGATGAGGTGATAAGAATGAAATACGAATGGAGAAAGCAAGATAAGGAATTATATTTGCCAAAGAATAAACCTGAAACTATTATTGTACCAAGATTTAACTTTTTTATGTTGAATGGTAAGGGGAATCCCAATGGGGAGGAATTTTCCGAAGCGGTTGGTGTATTATATTCCTTGGTATATGCTGTAAAGATGCTTCCGAAGAAGGGGATTACTCCCGAAGGTTATTTTGACTATACGGTATTCCCGCTTGAAGGGGTATGGGATTTGACAGAAGAAGCCAGAGGGTTAGACATATTGGACAAGGATAGCCTAATATATACAATTATGATTAGGCAGCCCGATTTTGTGACAGAAGAATTGGCACAAGAAGTGATAAAAATGGTAAAGTTGAAAAAGCCACATCCCTTACTAGACCAAGTGATATTTACCGGTATGGAAGAGGGACTCTGCGTTCAAATGTTACATGAGGGCCCTTACGATGATGAACCGAATAGTTTTGCAATTATGGAAGAATACTGTGAACAGAACGGTTTAAGACGTGTGAGCAAAGTTCACAGAGAAATCTATCTTTCTGACCCTCGGAAGACTGAGCCTAGTAAGTTAAAAACGGTGTTACGTTTTAGTGTTGAACGTAAGAGTATATAGGAGGCAATTTGAAATTATGATAAAACATACTGTTATGTGGAAATTAAAAGAGTATGTTGGAGGAGCAAATAAAAAATCAATATGAAATATAAAAAATTTGCATTTGCCACTGCGATTTTGCTTATATTAGATTCCATTGTCGTCATTTCATTTATGGTGGAGTTGTAAGTTTTTGTGTATTTACACCAAGAATATTTTCCGTTTTCACATAGTCTGACGTTCCCGCGTTTGGTGTGCGACAACCCTTTCGTTGTGTGTTGACAAATAGTAAAATTATGTTTAAATTTATATTGGTACTATAAATAATACTATTAATTTTAGAAGAGGCATGAGAAATGGATTCAAAAGTTTTAAGAGTATTGGAATATCACAAAATTATCGAGCAATTAATGGATAGAACTACTTCGGTATTAAGTCGTGAGCTCGCACAACGGCTTCAGCCTTCGGTTGAGATTTCAGACGTTGTGGAGTTACAGCAGGAAACCAGTGAGGCCGTAAGTATGATTATGCGAAAGGGAAGCCCTCCGATATACGGATTAAGTGACATAAGAGGTTCACTTAAAAGGGCGGAAATTGGTTCTGTTTTAAGTCCGAAAGAGTTACTTCAAGTGGGGCAGGCCTTAAAAATAGCGAGGAATATAAAACGTTATGTCGGAGAGGACAGAAAGTCGGAAGTATATCCCGTTATTGATTCCCTTACAGAACAGCTTAAGCCTTTTAAAGATATTGAAGAGAGTATTCAGCAATGTATTATCGGAGAAGATGAAATTGCAGACAATGCAAGTCCTGAGTTAAGCAATATCAGAAGGCAGATGAGAAATGTTCAAAATAGGATAAAGGATATCCTTCATCAGATTATTCATTCCCCAAAGTATCAGAAATATCTTCAAGAGCCTATTGTCACCATGAGGGGAGACCGATACGTCATACCGGTAAAGTCGGAACATAAGGCGGATGTCCCCGGTTTACTGCATGATTCTTCTTCCAGTGGAGCGACTCTTTTTATTGAGCCTATGGCGGTGGTGCAGGCGAATAATGAGCTTAGGGAATTGGCAAGCAAGGAAAAGAATGAAATAGAACGCATTTTGGCGGAATTAACGCGCATGGTACAGGAGAATGTGAATGAAATACGTACTAATGTGGACAATATTGCGAAGCTGGACTTTATTTTTGCAAAAGCAAAGTTAAGTATTGATATGAATGCAGTAGAGCCTGTCCTCAATGAGAACGGGTACCTGAACATTAAGAAGGGTAGGCATCCGTTACTTGATCCAAAGACCGTAGTAGCTACCGATATTTATTTGGGAAAGGATTTTGATACGCTTGTTATTACCGGCCCTAATACAGGCGGTAAAACGGTGACCTTAAAAACCATTGGATTATTTACCCTTATGGCCCAATCCGGGCTTCATGTACCGGCAAATGACGGCACGGAACTTTCGGTGTTTAAAAAGGTTTTTGCGGATATTGGGGATGAACAAAGCATTGAGCAAAGCCTGAGTACCTTTTCATCTCACATGACGAATATCGTAAAGATCCTTAAAAAAGTGGATGAACATTCGTTGGTTCTTTTCGATGAACTGGGAGCCGGTACGGACCCGGTTGAAGGAGCGGCCTTGGCTATGGCTATCCTTGAGCATCTTCGTCAGAAGGGCGCTAAAACCGCTGCCACAACTCACTACAGTGAATTGAAGTTGTTTGCTTTATCCACAGAAGGCGTGGAAAATGCTTCCTGTGAGTTTAATGTGGAGACCCTTAGGCCTACTTATAAACTGCTTATTGGCGTACCGGGAAAAAGTAATGCTTTTGCCATATCGAAACGGTTAGGATTGGATTCGGCAATCATCGATCGGGCAAAGGAATTCCTTTCTCAAGAAGATGTAAGGTTTGAAGATGTTATAAGCAGTTTGGAAAAAAACAGGCAGATTGCCGAGCAGGAAAAGGAAAAAGCTATAGCCTATAAGCGGGAAATTGAGCAGTTAAAAAATGAATTGTCAAGACAAAAAGAAAAATTGTTGTCTCAAAAAAATCAGATTCTTGATGAAGCACGGCGTGAAGCAAGGAAAATTATAGCCGAGGCGCAGGAAGAGGCCGAAGAAATGATCAAGGAGCTTCAGCGTATCCAGGCAGAAAGAGAAGAAGCAGAAAGGAATAAGGCTATTGAACAAGCCAGAATGAAACTCCGAGCCAAAATGAACGAAATTGATGAATCACTTTCTGAAGCTGCTTTTCCTAAGGAACGATATGCTAAGCCGCCTAAGAATCTAAAGCCCGGAGACTCGGTTTTGATTGTCAATTTGAATCAGAAAGGAAGCGTGCTGAAAGCGCCGGAACCAAATGGTGAAGTGCAGGTACAGGCAGGAATTCTGAAAATCAATGTTCATTTATCCAATTTAAGATTGTTGGAAGATGACAGCTACAAAGAATCTCTTAACAATATATCCAAAAGGAATGCTATTAATAAATCTGCTACTGTAAGTACTGAACTGGATATAAGAGGGCAAGTTCTTGAAGAGGCCATACTGAATGCCGAAAAATTTTTGGATGATGCCGTATTGGCATCATTAAAACAGGTAACCATTATTCATGGAAAAGGTACGGGCGTACTTCGTGCAGGTATTCACAAAATGTTGAAAAATCATAAATATGTAAAATCATTCCGCTTGGGTAAGTACGGTGAAGGGGAAAGCGGCGTGACAATAGTGGAGTTGCAGTAAAAATTACCTTTTTTTAAATTTTTTAAAAAAAGTGCTGACAAACCGGTACCAAAAACGGTATAATCTTAATTAGAGCAGATAAAAAAGGATATCAGCAAATTGAGGTGTACGGATTTGTTAAATTCAGTTTTTTCGTTTATATATCAATACATGAAAGTGATAAGACTGACCGATATTATAGATATAGCAATTGTGGCATTTGTCATCTATAAGGGTGTCCGGTTAATACGGGAAACAAGAGCCGAACAGCTTATTAAAGGCATTGTCATTTTATTGGTTGTTACTCAAGTAAGTGAATGGCTGCAGTTAAATGCAATTAATTTTATTCTGAAAAATACCATGCAGGTTGGTGTCACTGCATTATTGGTGGTTTTTCAACCGGAGCTTAGAAGAGCGTTGGAACATGTGGGGAGAAGTAAGTTCGGTAATTTATTTAATTTTGATGAAAATGCGGAAAATGATATTGCCAAGGTAATTGAAGAAATTGCAAAAGCCGTTCAAACCTTATCACAAAATCGCATCGGGGCTTTAATTGTCATTGAGAGGGATACCAAAATAGGGGATATCATAAGGACAGGTATTACATTGGATTCTTCCATCAGTGCAGAATTATTGGTGAATATTTTTGTACCTAATACGCCGCTTCATGACGGTGCTGCTATTATCAGAGAAAATAAGATTAAAGCTGCTGCTTGTTTTTTACCCCTTACCCAGAATCAAGAATTAAGCAAGGAATTAGGGACCAGGCATAGAGCGGCTTTAGGAATATCGGAGAATTCCGATGCAGTTGCTATTGTGGTATCAGAGGAAACCGGTAAAATATCCGTTGCGTTGTCAGGCGATTTAACCAGAAATCTTACTGTAGAAACCCTTAAGAAAGCTTTAAATAAGACTCTTCAACCAAATAGAAGTAAGAAAACCAAAAATAAGCTATTATTATGGAAGGAGAAAATCGGTGAACGAGCTACTAAAAAGGGATAGTACATTAAAAATTATATCGGTACTTGCGGCAATTCTTATTTGGATTTATGTTGTTGATGTTCAAAATCCCGAGATTGAGATAACGTATAGGAGTGTCCCTGTTAGTTTTGTTAACAGAGAATCGTTGGCGGAGTTTGGTTTAAGTATCGTGGATGAGATTACCCCAACCATTGATGTGCGTGTGAGAGGCAGGAGGAAGGTCTTATCGGATGTTAAAAATTCAGATATACGGGCTACCGCTGATCTTATTGGGTATAACAGAGCCGGTGATTTTTTTGTTCCTGTACAAGTACAAGTACCGGATAGTTCAGTATTGGTCATTGACAAAAAGCCGTATACGGTTCCGATAAAGTTGGATAAGATTATTCAAGTACAAAAGGCAGTGAATGTTAATCCCATAGGGAAGTTGTCAGATTCGTATATGGCATCGGAGCCTGTGGTTACACCGAATATGGTTGTTTTAGAAGGTCCTGCGGTTATTCTTAATACGGTGGATAGAGTATGTGTTGACGTCAATTTGGAAGATGTTAATGATGATATTATTGTGAAACCGAAAATAAAATTGTTTAATAAAGACGGAGAAGAAATTGTTGATCATAACATTAAAAAAGATGTAGAAGTAGTGGAAGTACGATATAAAGTAATGAAAGTAAAAACGGTTCCTGTTATGCCTAATTTGACAGGAGAGTTTAGTGTGTTGGATGCAGCAATGGAAAAAACGGAAGTAATACCGTCTAATATCAAAATTGCAGGAGAGAAAGAGATAATAGATAATATTACGCAAATTGCAACTCAAGCAGTTGATCTAAGTCAAATAACGGATAGTACGGAATTAGATATTCCGGTTATTATTCCTGACGGTGTTCACGCAGTAGATAATGTGTCTTCGGTCAAGGTTAAAATTGAGGTGAAAAGACAAGCCGAACAAAATGTTTCGATGAACAATGATTCATTACAGAAAAACTTTAGTAGCAGCACCGATACGGAAAATATGGCACCAAATGAATAAACGGATAGTAATATATAATAGAACAATTTACCATTTACATTTATCATGGGGTGGTTTTAATGAAAATTGGTCTTGCGCTATCCGGCGGCGGCATTAGAGGTGCGGCACATATAGGTGTTTTGAAGGCTTTGGAGGAAGCAAGAGTGAGGATAGACGTTATATCCGGTGCAAGTGCAGGAAGTATTGTTGCGGCTTTGTATGCAGTAGGATATACACCACGGGAAATTGAAAAAATTTTCTTGCAATTTGATAAGAGCAGAGTAGCGGATTATGATATTAAAAAAGTGATTCCGTTTTTTATTGATTTTTTATTACTGAAAAGGTGCAGTGACAGGAGAAAAAAGGATCTAATAGATTTTGATTTTTTGGGATTGCTTGCTTTTTTAGGGAATACGGTTCTTCACAGAAATGCAAAAGTGGATGGTTTTATAAAAGGAAACATTATTGAAAAAGCGGTTTATGAATATTGTCGGGAGCGAGAAGCACTTTATCTAAAGGATGCCAAAATTCCCATAGCAATTCCGGCTGTGGATATCAATAGTGCGCACACGGTCATGTTTGTTTCAGAAAAAGAGTATTTTAAGGATTCAGACGACATTGTTTATATCGATGATGCAATGCTTTCTGAAGCAGTAAGGGCCAGTTGTGCTTTTCCGGTAATTTTTAAACCTAAAATGTATAAGGGCAGAAGATTGGTAGACGGCGGTGTACGGGAGAATGTTCCGACCCATGTGTTAAAACAGATGGGGGCAGATCGAATTATTGCCGTTAATTTAGGGTATTCCGGACAGTTAAAAGAAGAAGTGGACAATATCTTTGAAATTGCCATGCAGTCTGTCAATATCATGGCTTATGAAATGTCAAAGTATCGATTGGATGATGCAGATTATGTACTAAAACCCGAAATATATGATGTGAAGCTTCTTGAAACCGATAGGATACAAGAGTGTATTGATCGGGGGTATCTTGCTGCGAGGAAAGCCATGCCCGCCATTAAAGAGGCAATTGGTCAAAAAGGCATGTATGTTCATAAATTTCAAGTGATTCAATAAGGGATGCTTTGGATATGGTAAAAAACATTCATTAAAGTGTTGACAAGCGATGATGAACCTGTTATAATACTTTTTGTCGGTAAAAAACGCTATAAAAGAAGAAGTCATTTGCAGGAGTGCTGGAACTGGCAGACAGGCACGTTTGAGGGGCGTGTGTCTTATGGCGTACGGGTTCAAGTCCCGTCTCCTGCACCATGTAGATATTGCGGGATGGTGTAATGGTAGCACGAGTGACTCTGACTCACTTTGTGAGGGTTCGAATCCTTCTCCCGCAGCCAAGACCGTTGTAACTATTGAGTTTCAGCGGTTTTTTGTTGTTTAGAGGATGAATGTAGTCAAAGTGATTTTGGTACTAATTTTACCAATCACTTTGACTATTTTTTACACTCTTGTTACGCCTTTTTCATATTACTCAATCGTTATATACACTTCATAATAATCTTCATCAAGTTCAATAGTGCCGTTTAACGTTTCGGTGATAAAACGGAGGGGGACGAAAAGCCTTCCGCAAAATTCAGGGGCAATTTCTCCCATATCGGTTTCTTGTCCGTTTACAAATGCTATATTGCTGTTTGGTTTAATGCTGACGGTGGTATTATTCTTCATAAGACTTACTGCATCTGTATTGCTGTCCCAAGATATTTCCGCATTTATCATTTCACCAAATGTTCTTAAGGGGATGAACAAATGGTCGTTTTTTTCCAAAACGACAGTGGAATAAGGTACTTCCTCATTATTGATATAGATCCAGTAATAGGCCTGTCTATAACCGGCATTATATGCTGCCATAATAATATTCCATCGTTCTTCATATAACTTTTGTGTTTCCTTTTGTTGTTTCAGTATATCTGCATATTGAACGGAGTTTTCTTCTGTAATGGTTGGAATTTCTATGGTTACATTGTCCGTATTCACGATATTTTGGATGTAAGTAATGTTTGCCCGGAATGTAACGGAATCTACTTCCTCCTCGTCTTCATTCAGGTAGTTTTCCAAAGCGTAACCGTATGCAGTATTTGTTGCTTCTTCAAATGCTTTTGAGCATTGAGCGGAGTTGATTTGTAAGTCCATGGACAAAATGATGTCTTGTAAATTACCGGATTTGTCAATATAATATGAAAGCTGTAAACCGTTATCACCTAATATTGTTACGTCTTGAAAAGCGTCAAGAATCGCATTCCCCCATTTAAGGAACATATTATAATCAAAGAATTCCCTTATCAATTCTTTATTACTGGGTGTGCCGTTACATGCTGAGGCATATTCATCAATGCCGATTACATAATCTTTCAGGCAATCAATAAATTCTTTGTCGTTTCCAAAAGTGACAACAAGATACCTGAGAAGCAATTTCAACTGTGAATCATTTAGTGAAATTTTGTATTCCAGGGCATTATCTATTGTGTTTCCTGTTTTTTCTACTAGGCTGAAACCTAAGTCGGAAAACAAAGTGATCCGTTTGTCTATGATTTCAGATAATTTCTCATAAAATGTATTTACGGTCTCTTGTAAATTGGCAGCCGGACTTTTTGTTTCGGAATATTCATTCAACACTTGATCAAAAGCATTTTGGTCAAAAACGAAATATTTTTTTCCCATGTATTCTTTAGGCAAATAATAAGAAAGGACGGAAGGAATTTTTATGATAGAAACGGTATTTGATTTCGTTTGTGAAGTCCATACATTGTATTCAAAGGATATACCGTCCAAGTCAATTTTTGCATTACCGGATAATTCTGTAGTATTGTCATCAGACTTATTCATTTTTTGATTAGTACTCATCGTAAAGTTACTTAGGATTGGGAAAAACGGAAACATATAAGGGTCGAAGTTGTCCAGATTATCCACTTCCATCTTGACAGAAAGTTGGGATTGTGTTTCCAAAGATTTTGATTCATTCAGTTTGTCCAGTGCATTTTTTACAATTCTTTCATTACCACTGCACCCTGTTAAAGTAAGTATAAAAAATACGGCAATTAAAGAAATTGAAATTACTTTCCTCATGATGTCCTCCTTAATATTGTAAAATCTTGTTTCGTGTGTATTATAACATTATAAGGTGAAGTTGTAAATATCTTTTAAATAGTAGAATATGAGTAATAAAGTAACAATATATAGCCGGCCAATTGTTAACTTATTCGTGATATTAGGTTGACAATTTGGCCGGGTTGAATTATTATATAAGAGTAATTAAGCTGAAAGGAGAGTTCTGATGAATATGAAAACGAGAAATATGATTTTGGTTGGCGTATTTGCAGCTTTAACTGCTGTAGGAGCATTTATCAAGATACCGGCTCCGTTTATACCTTTTACCTTGCAATTCTTTTTTTGTGCTTTTGCAGGCTTGTTACTTGGGTCAAAGCTGGGAATGCTTTCACAGATACTGTATGTGAGCATAGGGCTTGCAGGAATTCCGATATTTACCCAAGGCGGCGGACTATCCTATATTTTTCAACCTTCTTTTGGATATTTACTGGGCTTGATACCTGCGGCCTATATTATCGGTATTATAGCCGAAAAGTGTAAAAGAATTACATATGTGAATCTTTCCGTAGCCGTATTGGCAGGATTGGTGGTACTGTATTTCATTGGTGTGCCTTATTTGTACATAATTTATAAGTTTTATTTAAACAACCCAAAGAGTATTAACTGGGCGGTACAGGTTGGGTTTTTAACTTTTATAGGGGGAGATTTGGTAAAAACATTGATTGTAGTGCTTTTAGCAAAGCGCATAATCCCTTTATTGAGTAGTCGCCAATAATGTTTTCTGTGCATATATTAAATATATGACAGAAAACATTATGGAAAGGTGTGCTTTTTTATGATTATCCACGTAGTAAAACCGGGGGAAAGTGTTTATACCATTGCTCGGTTGTACGGAGTACCATATACCAAGATTATACAGGATAATGAGCTTGAAAATCCTTCCCGGCTTGTTGTAGGCCAAACATTGGTGGTATTGGAAGGGACAAGACAGCATCAAGTTGTAGCCGGACAGTCCCTTTATACCATTGCCAGAGACTATGGTGTGACAGTAGATGCTATTCTTGAAGCAAACCCGCAAATCTCAAATCCGGCACGGATTTATCCCGGACAAATTATCACCATTCCGCCGCGGACAAGGAAACTGGGCACCATTGAAGTGAACGGTTATGCATTTCCCAATATTAATATGGGTGTCCTTAGAAAGACTCTCCCTTTTTTAACTTATTTGAGCATTTTTAGTTATGAAGTAAGACCTGACGGCAGCTTAAGCACGGTCAATGATACGCCTCTCATTCAGGCGGCAAGGCAGGAAAGAGTGGCACCTTTGATGGTTATAACCAATATTGAAGAAGGGGGAAGTTTTAGTAGCGATCTTGCTGCGACTATTCTTCGAAACGAACAGCTTCAAGATACCTTGTTAAATAATGTGATTGAAACAATGCGTTCTAAAAATTATTATGGCCTGGACATTGATTTTGAGTACATTTATCCGGAAGACCGAGAAAACTATAATAATTTTCTCCGGAAAGTCGTAAGCAGGCTGCATGAGCTTGGCTATACGGTAACCACGGCATTGGCGCCTAAAATTGCCGCGGATCAACAGGGATTGCTGTATGAGGCACACGATTATCCGGTACATGGAGCATTAGTGGATCACGTCATTTTAATGACTTATGAATGGGGTTATACTTATGGACCGCCAATGGCGGTGGCGCCTATTAATGAAGTAAGGAAGGTGCTTAACTATGCGGTTTCGGCCATACCAAGGCAAAAGATTTTGATGGGTATACCGAATTATGGGTATGATTGGACATTGCCGTTTGTGCAGGGAACTGCAGCAAGAACCATATCCAATGTAGGTGCAGTAGAACAAGCCTTAAGAGTTAGGGCGGCAATCCAGTTTGATACTACTGCTCAGGCACCGTTTTATCATTATTATGCCAACGGTAGACAGCATGTAGTATGGTTTGGAGACGCACGAAGCATAAATGCAAAATTAAGATTGGTAAATGAATACAACTTAGGAGGCGTGAGCTATTGGACCATTAATACCTTTTTCCCGCAAAATTGGCTGGTGCTGCAATCCTTATATAACGTTAAAAAGGTGATATAAAAATCATAAGGGCGAACACTGTTCGCCCTTTCGTTTTAATTTGCCTTTACTTCCGTCCATATTCTATCATAATCTTTTAATGAATCGGCAAGGTCTTCAAAAACTTGACAATGGTCTAAATCTTCATCCTCCGGATATGCAGTCTTGTCATTAATCAAATCGGGATCCAGCATCTTTTTGGCTTCGGTATGCGGTGTGGAATAACCTATGTAATCTGCGTTTTTAAAAGCAATTTCAGGATCACACATATAATTAATGAATAATTCTGCTTCTTTTTTATGCTGGCTTGCTTTTGGAATAACCATCGCATCAAACCACAAGTTGCTGCCTTCTTTAGGTATGACATATTCAAGGTCAGGGTTTTCGCGTTTCATGAAAACAGCGTCTCCTGAATATACTACTGCCATGGCAGCTTCACCTGCTACCATTTTATCCTTTACTTCATCGCCTACATAGGCAAGGACCAAAGGTTTTTGCTTGATTAATTCATTTTTAGCTTCTTCAAGCTCGTTGATATTCTTGGTATTCAATGAATAGCCAAGTTTTTTCAATGTTATTCCGATGGAATCACGTTGGCTGTTCATCATCAAAATCTTTTTGGCATATTTTTCATTCCATAGAATGTCCCAACTGTCTACCACGTCATCTACCATGGTTTTATTGTAAATAATACCTACAGTACCCCACATATACGGAACGGAATATTCGTTATTGGGGTCATACGCAAGGTTTTTAAAACGGTCGTCAATATATCGGTAATTGGGGATATTGTTCATATCGATTTTTTGAATCATATCTTCCTTAATCATCCGTTGAATCATATAATCCGACGGGAAAGCCACATCATAGCTGTCACCGCCTGCCTTTAATTTTACATACATATCTTCATTGGTGGCAAAGGTATCGTAAATCACTTTAATGTTATATTCTTTTTCAAAACTGTCAATGACGGATTCATCAATATAATCACCCCAGTTGTATACTTTTAGGGTGATTTGTTTTTCACCGGCACATCCGGTAAAAATAACAGCCGTTGATACAATCAAAACAACAAACCCCAACAGTTTAAATATTTTTTTCATTTTACGCATTCTCCTTTACTGAATTATCTTTTGACATTCTCTTATTGATAATAATAAGTAATGATAAAACACTTATAAACATAAGGGAAGACAATGCATTAATCTCCGGATTAATGCCACGTCTTGCCATGGAGTAAATGGTAATGGATAAGTTTGAAACTCCTGAGCCGGTTGTAAAAAAGCTGATGACAAAATCATCAAGGGATAATGTGAATGCTAATAAAGCACCTGTGATAATTCCCGGCATAATTTCAGGAATTATTACCCTTTTAAAAGCATACCATGGGGTGGCGCCTAAATCAAGAGCTGCTTCATAAAGATGCTTGTTTAATTGCTTCAGCTTTGGCATTACCGAGAGAATCACGTATGGAATATTAAATGTTATGTGTGCCAGCAGCATGGAAAAAAAGCCTAGTTGCATTTTCATAAATATAAATAAAATCATTAGTGAAATACCGGTTACAATGTCAGGATTTAATACCGGAAGATAAGTAATATTCATAATCAAGGATTGCTTCCATTTGCTCATGTTGTGTATTCCTATTGCTGCCATTGTACCGATAATGGTGGCAATCAGTGATGATATAATGGCGATTATAACCGTATAATACAGAGCAGAAAGAATCTGCCGGTCACGTAGTAATTCCATATACCATTTTAAGGTAAATCCGTTCCAGTTGCCCCGTGATTTGGAATTGTTAAATGAAAACACAATCAGTACAAAAATCGGAGCATATAAAAAGGCGAAAATAATAAGAATATAGAATTTTTTCATTAAACGAGTTACCATAGGCCACCTCCTTCATGTTCTTTGTCATATTTTGACATGACTCCCATACTCAGAAGAATAATAATGATTAGTATCACGGACAATGCTGAACCAAAGTTCCAGTCACCTACATATAAGAACTGTTGTTCAATTAGATTGCCGATCAGCGTATACTGCCCGCCGCCCAAAAGCCTTGATATGACGAAAGTAGTAACCGAAGGCATAAATACCATTGTAATGCCGGACATAACGCCGGGAAGACTTAAGGGAAAAATAATCCTTCGGAATACGATAAAATTATTTGCTCCTAAATCTTGGGCAGCTTCAATGATGCTTTTGTCAATCTTGCTGAGTACAGAGTAAATGGGTAATACCATAAAAGGCAAAAAATTATATACCATGCCCAACACAACGGCTTGATGATTATAAAGAAGGTTTAAGTTGGGCAAACCGATAAACGATAAAAACGTATTAATCAATCCGCTGTTTTCAAGTAAGGTCATCCATGCGTAAGTTCTCAGCAAAAAGTTCATCCACATGGGAAGGATAAACAAGAGAACGATAAATTGTTTTTTACTTATGTCCTTACTGGCAAGAATCATTGCCATGGGGTAACCAAGTACTAAGCATATGACCGTACTAATGAAAGCAAGATATATTGACCGTAATAAAACAATCAAGTATACAGGTTCTAAAAAACGCTTAAAATGTTCTAATGAAAATTGTATGCCTTCATCAGTAACGGTGGTTACACTATAAAAAACAACAAGCAGAAGCGGAACCAAAATAAAAATAACCATCCATACAATGTATGGATAAGCAATCCACCTTTGTTTCATTTGGTACTCTCCT